>Ga0137306_100094_pt1 | contig 139074 bp, 141 predicted proteins | sample Inofroosms_March_FD_97187 | JGI IMG/M metagenome (GOLD analysis project Ga0137306, IMG submission 97187) | Mouse cecal microbial communities from Vienna, Austria - N-Acetylneuraminic and N-Acetylglucosamine D2O microcosms_March | ecosystem: Host-associated > Mammals > Digestive system > Large... | reverse complement strand
TTTCTCAGAAAAAGAGTTGGAGGTGCGGTAATCCAGAAATTAATATTCCGAAGGGATTAGAGAACACGATGACCGTACACACAGAAAAAAGAGACTGCTTTTGTAGAGTCTCTTTTTTCTGTGGAACGATCATGCTGCGATCAAGCATAGTGTTACTCAGCCATTGCGGCTCTCAGTGCTTTTGCGAGCTGATCAGGACAGGATGTGGATTTGAAGCCGCAGCGGATGCCCTCCAGTCTGGAAATAGCCTCATCAGCTTTCATGCCCTGCACCAGAGAGGCAACGCCCTGTGTGTTGCCGGAACAGCCGCCCACAAATTCTACAGATTTGATAACGTCGCCATCTAATTCTAACTGGATCGCCTGTGAACAGGTTCCCTGTGTCTTATATACCATGATAGTATCCTCCTTTGTTGATTTACAGGAATTATAACAAAAAGAAGAAGAAAATACCAGAGGCATCGGCTGCGGATTTGAAGTTGAATAAATACAAAGCGAATGTCTATATTTAATTTATAATATATGGTATACTTCTACAGGATAAAATTGATAGATATGAGCTGGATCGGCAGTATGAAGATGAGACCCGGAAAAGATATTTTATAGAAGAGAGGTGCAGGCTGATATGTATTTATCCAAGATTCATATTGAGAATATAAGGAGGAAAAACAGATGATTGGAATTATTGGAGCTATGGATGAAGAGGTCACAGCTTTGAAGGAAGCAATGGACGTCAGGGAAACGGTGGAGCGGGCAGGCATGAATTTTGTGAAGGGAACGCTCGGCAGTAAAGAGGTTACGGTGGTGCGCAGCGGCATCGGGAAGGTGAATGCGGGAATCTGCGCGCAGATTCTGGTGTCGGAGTTTCAGGCGGAGGTGCTGATCAATACGGGCATTGCCGGATCTCTGGATGCACGGATTGATATCGGAGATATGGTAATTTCTACGGATGCACTTTACCATGATATGGATGCAACGGCATTCGGATATCCGTTAGGACAGGTGCCGAGGATGGACCTTCTTGCATTTCCGGCAGGTGAAAGGCTGGTGAAGCTGGCTGTGGAGGCGAATGCGGAGGCGAATCCGGATATTCATACTTTTACCGGAAGAGTGGTGAGCGGCGACCAGTTTGTAGCGTCAGATGAAGTGAAGGAGAAGATTTTAAAGAACTTTGGAGGTCTGTGCACGGAGATGGAAGGCGCGGCGATCGCCCATGCGGCTTATCTGAACAAAGTTTCGTGTGTCATTATTCGTGCTATTTCGGATAAGGCGGACGGAAGTGCTTCGGAGGATTATCCGGCCTTCGAGAAGAAGGCAATCGAGCACAGCGTAAGGCTTGTGAAGACTCTGGCGGCAAGAATTTAATCAGAGAGGTTTTGCGGATTTTAGCGACAGCTTCTGACAGCGGCGCAGGGATTCGCCAGAGAATGGCATATTTCGGAAATCCTGACGCGAAATATGGAAAACGGTTTTACTCCCCTCTTTTTCTGATTCGGTTATAATCGAATCAGAGAAGGAGGGTAAGATTATGTTGGAAGTAAATATGGACAGGCGTTTTCTGCTTGTCCTGATAGGTGTCTTTGCGGTTATCGGAGTAATCAGCAAGTTCGTGGTAAGTATTTCGCTCAAGAGTCTTACAAAGGCGGCGGGGAATATGGGTAAGAGCTCCCATTCCCTGATGAGGCTGGTGCGGGCGAAGTATGAGCATACCTGTATGGTCAGCGACAGGGTACAGAATGTGGAGGTATTTGTAGAGAAATACATATATGAATACAGGATTTTGAGGATCCGTCTCCACAGCTGGCGAAGGCTGGAGCGCGCATCCGCGTGGGGATGCCTGATGGCGGGCCTTGTTGGAGCAGGGATCGAGTATGCATTTATGGGGATGACGGATTTTGTGCTGCAGAGCGCCGGAGGAGGCGCGGCGATCGGGATTCTGCTGTTTTTGATGCGGGCGGCTCTGGACGAGGAGTACTGTCTGAATGTTATCCGCACCTATATGGTGGATTATCTGGATAATTTCTGCGCGCATAAATTTGAGAAAAACAGGGAACTGAATAACCCGGAAAGGCCGAGACCCAGAGAGGAGGTTCCGGCTCCGGCAGAGACACCGGAGATTCTGCCGCCGGTTATGCCGGAGCCCTATCAGCAGCCACAACCGTACCGTGCGCCGGAGGCAGGGACAGCTCCTGAGGGGCTCCGTATGGCGGAGCGCAGGGAATATGCCCTGGACAGCCGGGGAGAGCGTGCGATTGATAACCGTGCGGGGAAACGGAGCGAGGCCGGAGAGGAAATTGACGGCCGGACAGAGGGACGGACGGATGTGGTACAGGGAGCCGACGAGCTCAGAGACCATGAACTGGAGGACAGGGTAGAGAGAATTTCCGAGAAACTGATGGAAAATATTGTGGAGACGGCAGTAGCAGATACAAAGTGGGCGGAGGCCGGCAGGAAGGATGCGAAGCCTGCGGAGACGAAGGGAAAGAAAACTGCCCGAGGAAGAAAGAAAGAGCAGCTGATCGCGGAACGTCTGGCAGAGAAAGCAGTGGAGAGAAGCGTAGAGGCGGCCGCGGAGCGGGCGGCAGAAAAACTTGCGGCGGATGCAGATGAGAAGCAGGCGGAACAGAATGGAGACAAGCCGATGGGGGCTCTTTCCAAAGAAGTTCTCATCCGGGAAATTCTGGAGGAGTTTTTAGCTTGATAAAACCTCTGTGAACTGGTAAGATATAAATAGAACAATATAACAATTTAAAAGGATTTGAAAATCATAAAACAGCATGAATGGATTATATGACCGGTTAACAGAATACAGCGCCTCCGATTATTACGGATTTCATATGCCGGGACACAAGAGACGTGGACCGGCGGGGATATCGCTTCCTTATGAGATTGATATTACAGAGATTGAGGGATTTGATGACCTGCATCATGCAGACGGAATTTTGAAAGACGCGCAGCAGCTGGCGGCGAAGGTGTACGGTGCACAAGAGACCAGGTATCTGGTGAATGGAAGCACGGCAGGAATCTTAAGTGCGGTTCTTGGAAGCACGAAGAAGGGGAACCGGATACTTGTCTCAAGACACTGCCACAAGTCAGTCTATCATGCCGTATGCTTGAATGATCTCAGGCCGGTGTATCTGTATCCAGAGTTTAATACCAGTCTTCATATGAATATGGATATATCTGTAAGCGCAGTGAGAACTGCGCTTATGGAGTGTCCGGACATCCGGGCGGTTGTGATCGTATCGCCTTCCTATGACGGAGTGATTTCCGATATAGAGGGAATTGCCGGAGCGGTTCATGAGCGGGGGATTCCGCTGATCGTGGACGAGGCGCATGGAGCGCATTTGGGATTCCATCCGTATTTTGAGGCAAATGCTCTGGCGAAGGGAGCGGATGTTGTGATCCACAGCGTTCATAAGACGCTGCCGTCGCTGACTCAGACGGCGCTTCTGCATGTACAGGGAGAGCTTGCAGACCGGAGAAGGATATTCCGGTATCTGGACATGCTGCAGTCCTCCAGCCCGTCCTATATTCTGATGGCGGGCATCGACAAGTGCGTGCATATGCTTGACGAGCAGGGAGCGGAGCTGTTTGAGCCTTATGTGCAGAGGCTTGCGGAGTTAAGAGAGAGTCTTGGAAGGCTGAAATGTTTGAGGCTGCTTGAGACAGAGCGGTATGACCGGTCGAAGGTGGTTATTTCCGTAAATGGACTGGGGATTACCGGAAGGGAGCTGTATCGGATGCTCCTTGAGCGGTATCATCTGCAGATGGAGATGGCGGCAGGAACCTATGTGGTTGCGATGACATCTGTTAACGACAGCAGAGAGGGATTTGAACGCCTGCGGAATGCGCTGTTCGAAATTGATGCAGAGCTGCAGGATAAGAAGCGGGAGCCGGACGGGGATCTGGCGGGAATTCCGGTCAATGAACAGGTTATGGCCAGCTCGGAAGCCCTTGGGATCAGTGATGAGCCTGCGGGCACAGAGCTGCTTGGCTGGCGGGATGCGGCAGGAAGGATTTCAGCAGAATATGCGTATCTGTATCCGCCGGGAAGTCCGCTGATCGTACCGGGAGAGAGGATATCGCCGGAAACGGCAGGGCTTCTGGAACATTACTGGATGGCAGGATTTTCTATAGAAGGTCTGGAGACAGCCGGAAGGATCAGGGTGCTTAGGAAGGATGCCTGCGGACAGGGAGATTGAAGGCGCGCAGGACATATGGGCACATCCGGGAATGGATAAGAGATACGAGAAACGGATATGGAAACATATCTTAAGAGGATAACAGAGGAGATATACAATGGGAAGCTTTAAAGATGTGATAGGACATAAGAACATTATTGGTTATATCAAAAATGCAGTACAGGAGGATAAGGTATCCCATGCGTATATCTTGAACGGGGCGCGGGGATCCGGCAAGAAAATGCTGGCGGTTCTATTTGCGGAGACGCTGCTCTGTGAGGCGGATGGACCGGAGCCGTGTAACAAATGCCATTCCTGCCGGCAGATAGACAGCGGGAATCATCCGGATTTGATCCATGCGGGGCCGGCGTCGCTGGAGACCATCGGTGTAGATGTGATCCGGACAAAGGTAAATAACGATATTATGATCAAGCCTTATCAGGGGCCGTACAAAATCTACATCATTGATCATGCAGATCTGATGACGGAGGAGGCGCAGAATTCGCTTCTGAAGACAATCGAGGAACCGCCGGAGTATGCGGTTATTTTCCTGCTGACGGAGAACTGCGAGAAGCTGCTTCCCACCATTACCTCCAGATGCGTCATGCTGAAGCTGCGCAATATCAAGGATACTCTGATCAAGAAGTATCTGATGGAGAAGCTGGAGGTGCCGGATTATAAGGCGGATATGTGTACTGCTTTTGCGCAGGGAAATATCGGACGAGCAGTCCTTCTGGCCAAGTCCGAGAAGTTCAATGAGATCCGGGAAGAGGCGGTGAATCTGCTGAAGAATATCCGGGAGATGGAATTTAGCGCGCTTCTTGAGGCAGTCAGGCATATTCATGTATATAAGCTTGAGGTGGAAGATTATTTTGACATTATCATGATCTGGTACCGGGATGTGCTGATGTATAAAGCAACCAGAGATGTGGATAAGATTGTATTTAAGGAACTGATTCCGGAAATCAAAGAGCGGGCGAAGAAGAGCTCTTATGAGGGGATTGAGCTGGTTCTGGATGGTCTTGATAAGGCGAAAGCAAGGCTTCGGGCAAATGTGAACTTCACTCTTGTGATGGAGCTTCTATTTCTTACGATAAAGGAGAATTAATATATGACGAAGGTAATTGGAGTGAGATTCCGCACGGCCGGAAAGGTGTACTTCTTTGCGCCAGGGAAATTTAACGTCCGCGCAGGAGATAAAGTAATCGTGGAAACGGCAAGAGGCGTTGAGATCGGCTCTGTTGTGACCGGCATAAAGGATGTGGAGGATGAGAAGATTCTGCAGCCGCTGAAGCCGGTTATCCGGATTGCCACTCAGGAGGATAGGCGCAAGGAAGCGAAGAACCGGGAGAAGGAGAAGGAGGCATTTGCAATCTGTCTTGAGAAAATCCGCAAGCATAAGCTGGAGATGAAGCTGATAGATGCGGAGTATACCTTTGATAATAATAAGGTGTTGTTTTATTTTACGGCAGATGGAAGAATAGATTTCCGTGAGCTGGTAAAGGATCTGGCCGGGGTATTTCGGACAAGGATCGAGCTGCGTCAGATCGGAGTACGTGATGAGACGAAGATACGGGGCGGGCTCGGTATCTGTGGCAGGACGCTGTGCTGTCATACCTACCTTACTGAATTCGCGCCGGTTTCCATCCGTATGGCCAAGGAGCAGAACCTATCCCTGAATCCGACCAAGATATCCGGTGTATGCGGCAGGCTTATGTGCTGCCTGACCAATGAAGAAGAGACCTATGAAGAGCTGAACAGCCGTCTGCCGTCGGCAGGCGATTATGTGACAACGCCTGAGAAGCTCCGCGGAGCGGTACATTCGGTAAATGTACTCCGCCAGCAGGTAAAGGTTATTGTTGACCTTGATAACGATGAGAAAGAAATCCGCGAGTACAAGGTCAGCGAGCTTCGGTTCAAGCCGAGAAAAAAGAAGAAGGACGTGAAGCTGTCGAATGAGGAACTAAAACAGCTCAAAGCGCTGGAAGAGAGGAATGCGGCTTCTAAATTAGACAATGAATAATGGATATAGAAACGAAATAGTGTCAGAAGAAACAAAAAAGATGGAATCTCTTATCCGCGAAGGAGAACGGCTGGATGATCTTCAGACAGGGGGATATTATCTGATCCAGGATCCGGAACAGTTCTGCTTTGGAATTGATGCAGTTCTGTTATCTTCCTTTGCGAAGGTGAAAAAAGGAGAGCGGGCGCTGGATCTGGGGACGGGAACCGGAATTATCCCAATCCTGCTGGAGGCGAAGAATGAAGGAATTTCGTATGCGGGTCTGGAAATTCAGGAGGCCAGTGCAGATATGGCAAGGCGGAGCGTCCGGTATAATCATCTGGAAGAGAAGATTGAGATAACAACAGGAGACATGAAAGAGGCGGCAAAGATATATGGAGCGGCCTCTTTTGAAGTTGTAACAGTAAACCCGCCTTATATGATCGGCGCACACGGAGTGAAGAATGTAAATGATGCAAAATATATCGCCAGACATGAAGTATGTTGTACGCTTCGGGATGTGCTGGAACAGAGTGCAAAGCTTTTGAAGGAAAAAGGACGTTTCTACATGGTCCACAGACCTTTTCGGCTGCCGGAGATTTTAAAGACTATGTGCGAGTGCAGGATAGAGCCGAAAAGAATGCGTCTGGTGCACTCTTATATAGGTAAGGAACCGTCTATGGTGCTGATAGAAGGCCTGCGGAATGGACGTCCGCGGATGCAGGTGGAGGCGCCGCTCATTGTATATGGGGAAGACGGGCAGTATACAGAGGAGGTACTGGAAATGTATGGAGAAATGAAAAAATTTCGTTGAACTTCTGTTTGCGGAAATAGTTGATGCTGCTATAAGAAAAGATTTCCTAAAGCTGGATGCTTTAAGATGCTCAGTTCATGAGTTTCTCTGCCCGGATCCGGGCAATTTTTCACGAATTATCGCAATAAAAAAATTATTATTGGCTAAACCATTGTATATAATATCGGCAGATTTTGGATTTTCTATAGGTAATCCATGCAGAAAATTGAGTTTTTAGGCCAATTTATGGTCATAATAAAGGGTAACTATTTTTACATTACAGGAAAGTGCGCAAAGGCAGGCCTGTATTTTTATTATGACTGTAAGGAGGAAAATACCATGGGAAGACGTGGAGAAAACATTAGGAAACGGAAAGACGGCCGCTGGGAGGCACGCATAATTGCAGGCTATGATTCCGGCAGGAGGGCAAAATATCATTCTGTCTACGGCAAGAGTTACAGTGAGGTGAAGGCCAAGAAAAACATCTGGCTGGAGGACAGAATACAAACGGGAAACATATCGTGTCAGGATTATTATGCCAGACTTCAAGTGACTTTTGAGGAGGTGTGCAGAGAATGGCTAGAATCCAAGAGAAAGGTTATTAAGGAATCCAGCTATGCCCATTACGTGCATCTGGTCCAAAAGCATCTGCTCCCGGAATTAGGAAAAAGGATGTTAGCATCAATTACTACAGAAGAAATGAATCAGTTTCTACAGACCAAGCTTCAGACAGACGCAGTGATCATGTCCGGAAAACAAGCATTCAGAGACCGGACGCTTGCTGTCAGAACAGCAAAAAACGGTCTGTCTCCTAAAACAGTATCGGATATCCGCTCTGTGATCATACAGATTCTGGATTTCGCTAAAGACCGTAAATATCCCACAGGAATTACCGGAAAATTATTTTTTCCAAAATTAGTACAGCCCGCGATCCGGGTTCTAAACCGACAGGAGCAGCAGCTATTAGAGGAATATATTTTTCAGGAACAGAGTCCCTTTACAGCAGGAATCCTTCTTGCCCTTTACGGAGGGCTCCGCATCGGCGAAATCTGTTCCCTGAAATGGAAAGATATTCACCTGAAACAAGGCGAGGTCCGTGTAGAAAAAACACTGCTGAGAATACAAGAAACCATTCCCGGATCCGAGTATTCTTCAAAAACAAAGCTTTTGCTGGACAAACCAAAAACTGCCAATTCTATACGCAGCGTCCCGCTTCCGGGCTTTATTACAGAGCATCTGAAAAGCCTCATGCGGCCACCGGAAATATATGTCATTACGGGGACGCCTTCCTGGATGGAGCCGAGAACCTGTCTGGACAAATATAAACGTATCCTGAAAAAAGCCGGAATCGACGATTATAGCTTTCATGCACTGCGGCATACCTTCGCTACCAGATGTATGGAAATGGGCTTTGATATCAAATCGCTGAGCGAGATACTCGGGCACGCCAATGTCAATATTACTCTACAGCGATATGTACACCCTTCTATGGAGTTAAAGAAGCAGCAGATGAACCGGCTTGAACAGGTTTCTATTTGGGGTCGGACTCTGGGTCAGGCGGATGGGGAATGATAAAAGTGCAGGAGGATATAAGAAGATTTCTTAAAGCATCCAGTTTTAAGATGCGGCAACATTTGCACATATTTGGAATATACTGGGAAACAGGTATGAGTAAGAGAAAGTGATGGGAATACATAATACAGGTTCAAAGGGAGCTGAAAGCAGAGGTATGAAAAAATGGAGCAACTAGGAACACTTTATGTTCAGATGTTTGGCGGCTTCCAGATGAGCTATAGGAATAAGCCTTTAACAGGGGAAAGACGGAGAGATACTCATTTTACCAGTCTGATGCAGCTGCTTCTGCACAATGTGCAGACAGGCGTAAGCAGGGATTACCTGGAGGATGTGTTGCTGGGGGAACGGGATGTTGAGAACCGTCATCAAACGTTACAGACAATTATTTATAAAGCAAAGCGCAAGCTTAAGAAAATGGGACTTCCGGGAGATAATTATATATTTCTTGAGAAAGGAATTTATTTCTGGACACGGGATATACCGGTAGAAGAGGATGCGGTGGTTTTTGACAGGTTCTGCAGAGAGGCGGCCGGGGAGAGTGATGAAGAGAAGAGGTTTGAGATTTACCAGAAGGCAATTTATATATATAAAGGAGAATTTCTCTCAACCTATGCTGGAGTTATGTGGGCAGGAGCGGAGGCTAGGCGTTATAGTACCATGTTTGAGGAATGCGTCCGGCAGGAGGCGATTATATTAAGAAAAAGACAGGATTGGCTCGGGCTGGAGAAGCTGGGCAGATATGTAACTGCGGTGGTGCCGTTCGCCGATTGGGAAAGTCTGATCATGGAAGCGCTTATGGAGAGCGGACGTTATGAGGAGGCCCAGAGGCTGTATGCGGATACCGTTGACACTTATCTTAGGGAGAGGGGAATCAGCCCTTCTGAGAAAATTATGAGAATGATGGATCGTCTGGCAAGGCAGATGAAACATTCTTATGAGATTCTGGATCAGATCCAGAAGAAGCTGGAGGAGAGCGGCGAGGATATGCAGGGAGGATACCAGTGTACGTATCCGGTATTCTGCGGCATTTATCATGCGGTCAGCCGGATGATGGAACGGGGAGGTCAGAGCGTCTACCTGATGCTGTGTACATTGGTAGACGGAAAAGGCCATCCCATGAAGGATGGAAAACGTCTTAACGAACTGTCGGAGCGCCTGCAGAAGGCAATCCGGTGTTCGGTGAGGCATGGAGATATTATCAATCAGTATGGAAAAGGGCAGTTTCTTGTGCTGCTGGTGAACACTACCCGGGAAAATTGCGGAGTAGTGGAAAAACGTATTAACCATAATTTTGCGGCAGGAGGGAAGCGGACGGGTGTGCAGTATCATGTGAACAGTGTGATTTGTAAAACATAGACAATAATTAAAAAAACAAGCATTTTTTTCCAAACGGACAGCGGAGGGGATAGCAGCTGACTGCTAAGATGAAAGTGTAAGTTGCAGGAGAAATGCAGAAAGGGCGTGTTGCAGATGGCAGGAACGGAACGCTATATCGGAACTCCCAATGGGATTATGTTGTGTGTCGATAGAAACGGCGGCGGATTGATAGAGGGTTTTCTGTATCACGGATATCGGAAAGAGGGGATCCCCATAAGGGGATATGAGCAGGTCATAAGGACGGCGGAGGAGCTTTTTAATGCATTGGGATTCCCATTTATGGGAACGGGCGACAGAGATATACACGGCCGTATACACAGCTGCCAGAAAAAGGAAAGGATGGCAAGAGTTTTGAGAGACGACGAATTGTTAGAAAAGCATGGCAATATGGGAACATTTGTTATTCGTGTCCAGCATAGACAGCATAGCAGCTGGCAGGGAAGGGTCACTTATCTGGAAGAAAATAAGAGTGTGTATTTCCGTTCAGCGCTGGAATTGATAAAGATTATAGACGGTGCGCTTGATGAGGTGGAGCAGGCGGCCGCCGCAGAAATTGACGGGGAAGAGGAGGTGCAGTATGGCGAGTAAAGAGTTACGGAAATTAAAGAGAAGGGAGCTGCTCAAGATGCTTCTTGTACAGTGTCAGGAAACAGAGCGGCTGCAGCAGGAATTGAGCGAGATAACGAATGCACATGAGACAATGATGGAGAGCTACGAACGGCTGAAGGTGAAGCTGAATGTGAAGGATGAAAGGCTGAACCAGAAGGATGCGAAAATACGGGAGCTGCAGAATACAATAGAAGGGATAAAGGCTTCCAGGGAAATTGAACTGGAGGAAGCGGGTTCTATCGCTGAAGCGGCGCTTAGGCTGAACGGGGTATTCGAGGCGGCCCAGAGAGCGGCTGAACAGTATTTGGTCAATGTGCGGAGCCTGTCGGATAGAGCGTCTGAGATACCGGAAATCCCGGCGGAGGAGAAGCAGATTCCGATAGAAACCGGATGGAGAGCCGGAATCCGAAGAAGAGGAACGGCTTCACGCGTCCGGCCGGCGGCAGGCGGGGAGGATTCCCTGACATTGGCGGCAGTTTCAGGTAAGGCTCATGGATAGCAGGAAACAGGAGATTCCCGAAATCCCTTCGATAGAGCTTTTAAAGGAAGAGCTTGCAAGAGAAGAATCCCGGTATGGATTTCGGAAGGCGCTGTTAAGCGCGGCCGGGGTGCTGGTAGTAATCGCCGCGGTAGCGGCGCTTCTGGCGACCAGAATGTTTGTGCTGATACGGATAAACGGAAATAGTATGGAACCGACACTTAAGGAAGACGAAATCGTATTCCTGCGCCAGACGAAGGAGATCGAGACAGGAGATGTGATCGGATTTTATTTTGGAGGAAGAATACTCTTAAAGCGCGTGATCGGAAGCGCCGGAGATGAGATAGATATTGACAGCGGAGGCAATGTATCTGTTAATGGCACGAAGCTTGACGAACCTTATCTGACCGCAAAGAGCCTGGGGAAATGCGAACTGGAATTTCCCTATAAGGTGCCGGAGGGAATGGTTTTCGTATTGGGCGATAACAGGGCAGTCTCGATAGACAGCCGGATCAAGGCTGTCGGCTGTGTACAGGAGGATCAGATTGTTGGCAGGGCAATATGCATAGGGTGGCCGCCGGGCCGCATGGGAATAATGCATTAGGAAGGTGAGAAGATGCAGGAACTTGTGAGAGAATATTTAAATGAGTTAAAGAAAAAGCAGAAGAAACGCAGGAGGATCCGGATTATCGTTGCTGCATTTGCGCTCGTTGTGGCCGGCGGTGTCATCTGGAGCCTGACTCAGGCGGGTATTGCGATGACAGGCAGCGCGAAGTGCGGCATGGAAGAGCATACACATGGAGACGAATGCTATACGGATACGCTGGCATGCGGGCGGGAAGAAAGCGCAGGGCATACACATACCGATGCCTGCTGGCAGACCACGCAGATGCTGGTGTGCGGACAGGAGGAGTCGGAGGAGCACGTACATGCAGAAGCCTGTTACCAGGCAGAGCAGACACTGGTATGTGGACAGGAGGAATGTGCAGGGCATGCACATACCGAGGCATGTTATAGCAGACAGCTGGTTTGCGGCAGACAGGAGCACATCCACACCGATGCCTGCTTCACCGATAACAGTGCAGATGTAGAGGACGCATCCAAGTGGGCGGCTCAGTATGAGAAAACAGAGTGGAAGGATGCCTGGGGTGAGGATCTTGTGATCGCGGCGAGACAACAGCTGGATTACAAGGAAAGCGTTGCAAACTATATCGTAACTGAGGATGGAAGCCACAAGGGCTATACCCGGTACGGACAGTTCGCAGGAGACAGCTACATTGACTGGGATGCTTCTTTTGTAAACTTTTGTATGTATTATGCAGGACTGACAGAGTCCGGGGTGTTCCCGGATGAGAAGAAGGCCGCTGACTGGTATGACAAATTCGTGGGAGCAGAGGAAGGAAAGAATAAAGTTTACCTGGCGGCCGCAGAAGGCTATGAGCCGAAGGAAGGGGATCTCATCTTCACCAGACGGGAAAATGAAGAGACAGATTTTCAGATGGGAATCGTTTCTTCCTATGATATAGAGAAAAATGAGATAAAGGTTATCGAAGGAAACAGCGGCAATCAGGTAAAGGAAAATACCTACGCCGCCACCGACAGGTACATCTTGGAATATCTGAAAATCAGCGAGCTGGAACAGGAATATAAGAAGAAGGAAAATGAGACGGCCGCAGGAGATATAAAAGGGGAAAACACAGAAACAGAAGAAGAGACAGATGCCGGAGAAGAGAGCCCTGCAGGAAACATCGATAAGGTATACACAGACGGTACAATTATTGTCAGAGCAAGCTATAACGAGGATGCAGAGATCCCGGCAGAGGCAGAGCTGATTGCAGAGCAGATCACTGCGGAGGAGCATGAAGAGCATTACGCAGAGCGGGAATCTGAATTCCGGGAAACACTGGAGAACGAGAACGCTACGATGCGGGCGCTGTTGAAAATCGGCTTCTATGTAGACGGAAAAGAGGTAGAGCCGAAGAGTCCTGTAACGATAACCGTACAGTTCTTAGACGAGAACGGGCTGGCAGAAGGAAAGCCGGTGACAATCGTTCACTTTGCAGATCAGGGCGCAGAGGTGCTGGATGGAAGTAAAGTAGATAACAATAGCACGACATTTAGGACGGATAGCTTCTCAGAGTTCGCGATTGCGGATGAAATGGAAGGAGCAGATCCGGGGGAGTCCAGACCGATTGACAAAAGCTTCGAGTATGAGGATGAGGTATTTCATATCAGCTTTCATGTAACCGGGAATGCCGTAATGACAGATGAGATGATGCCAGAGGACATGAAGGATGCGGCGGATGCAGAGACGGCTGTGGGGGAAGAAGGGGAAGAAATAGCAAAGAAGTATCAATTTAAGGTAAAGGTACTGGATGAGGATTCGGAGGAATATCAAGAGTTTAAGGAGTACGCCGAGACGACGAAAGAAGGAGAGCATCAATTATTACTGAATGTTATGAAGTTTTCCTTATTTTATGAGGGGATAGAGCTTGATCTGACGGATTGCGAGGTTATGGCAGAAATTACACCTACTGAGGAGCTGGCAGAATACATACCCACAGCTGAAACAGAAGAACAGGGAGAGGATCAGAAGAATGAGGCAGAGAATGAAGAGGGTGCTGGATTTCAGCTTTTTTCACCGGATCTTATAAAAAGACAGCAGAAAAATATTTTGACAAATGAGGAAAATGAAGAAACGATGGACGCTGGCGGCGAGGACGTCATAGAGGAGGCGGCACAGGAGGTCTTTGTTTCAACCTTTGACAGGGCGGATGACGGGGAAATATGTAAACAGGGTACGGTGTCTGTAAACATAGAGAAGATAGAAACTGGCGGACCGGTGATGAAAGTTCCTGTAAGAAATCAAACTGTGGGAACAGGAGTAGAAGACCCGACAAATCCAAATTTTACAGTTCAATATTACACGGTAATGCCTCGTGCGGTAACGGATGAAAATTCACCGCTGGCAGCAGGCTGTTCTAAATTAACTATTATTGATACTGAAAAATCAGGGGAAAACGAAGGCGGAAATTTGCCAGTAAATGGTGTGGAGCCTGACTTGAAAAATGTTTTTCTGGGCAGTGACGGAGAGGTTGTAATGCAGGATACGCTGACAGAAATCTATGCCAGCAGGCAGCTTACGTATTTTAAAGCGCCGACTATAAATTATTTCGACGTATTGATCAATAGGAAAACGAACTATAGCTTGGAGAAGGTGCTGGTATCACGAGATAATGGCGTAACGTGGGAGGAATATATATATAATTCGAATCTGCATTTTACAAACAGACAGGATATTGCTGACGCAGAACAAAATAGTGCAGAGGGAGGATATGTATGGATAAGCCGGGATGCTATTATCCGCCTGTTATACAAGATGGAAACTGAGACAAAGGAATTTGGTGCATCGTTTTATGACTATGACATAAGTTCTGTAAAGAGTAATGGCGCATATGTAACGCAGGAAGGCGGTATTAACACCGGAAGCAATTATTCCGAGGGCGGCGGCGCAAGATATGCGTTTGGAAATGCTAATACGGGAACAAATGCCGCATTAGAAAAGGCAGATGGAATCGGATATATCAATGTACGTAATAGGAGCGTAATGGAGCGCAAGGATAACGGTGATGCAGGGGCAGGAAGCGGAGCAGTGGATTATGGCTATGCAGGCTGTGCGTTCAAGCTGGTAGATGGAATGAGTGTTGATGAGAGCGGGAAGCCTGTTATCGATTTCTCGCCCGGGATTGTTGGGCCGGAGAATCTGTTCGGAAATGCGTCTGATAAAGACATGGAAGGAAAAACAGAGTATTCCGGAAGCCTTGTTTTTGACCGGAAAGGAGATGTCCATACTTTAACAACAGCAAATGTAACAGGAGCAAAGGGAGCGGCGAACCTGAATAAGTTTAACAATCCCGGTGATTCGCTCACAACATATTCTGCTATTTGGACGAATAATTTTTGGCCTATGGATAATGCGGCCGGCAAGCGGTATGACCCGGAATTTGGAAAACGCGGGGATACGATACAACGAACAACGCATGAATCCAGAAAAAATGGCTGGGCAAATAAGCTTACGACTATTTTTCCGGGAAGTGATGATTTTGTAAATCATAACAGCTACTTTGGGATGACCTATCAGGTTGATTTTGAATTAACTGGAGATTACGTGGGACCGTTGGAATATTATTTTTTTGGTGATGATGATATGTGGGTCTTCCTAAGCGGGGGCCAGCTTCAGTCGCCCCGGCTGATCTGTGACATTGGCGGTCTTCATTCAGCGGTGGGAGAGTATGTCAATCTATGGGATTACCTTCCTAAGGATGCCAAGGGTACTTATACACTAAGCTTCTTTTATACGGAGCGGGGCGCTTCTGGCTCCACTTGCTGGATGCAGTTTACACTGCCGTCAGTATCGACAAAGGAGCCGGAAAAAACATTAAAGGATTATGGAAATCTGATCGTTAGGAAAGAGGTTGAAGAAACAAAAGACGGAGAGATAGTGACCGATTATCCTGGACAGGATGAATTTAGCTTTACAATCTATTTGAAAGCAGAGGATGAGGAGTCCGCGCTTGCGGATGACTATTCTTATATTATTTACAATAAAAATAATGAAGAGATAGGAAACAATATTGTTGACAGGACAGCAATCCATGATGGAAGTACATTTACTTTGAGGCATGGGGATTGGATTGAAGTAAAGCACATACCCAAAGGTGCATATTACGAAATCGTTGAAAATACAGGAACGATAAAAGCCGGTAACGTGGAATATGCTTGTGATACCACGATAACAGTTGAAAAGGATCCTCAAAACAGGGTGGATGTGCCAAATAAAAGGGTATCAGGACATATTGCCGGTGAGACAACAATTGCAATTCAATATGTGAACAAGGTAAATATCTATACACTTCCATCTACCGGCGGCTCTGGAATTTATGTGTATATGTTCAGCGGTGTACTGATACTATCAGCCGCATCACTGATGACATATAGAAAAAAGCGTAGGGGGGTGCTGAGAAGTTAAGAAGTGAAACCGCTTTTTGGCGGTCCCTGTAGCGCAGAGGCAGAGGCGCATAGTTTGTGCGAAAGACGGCAGTGCACTGAAAGTATGCAGCTCTGTAGGAAAGCAGAAAAGAAATGAGAAAAGGAGAAGAAAATGAAAAAGTTAAGAAAAGTATTTGCAGTGATCGTATCACTGGCAATGGTTCTGGGATTGTCTATGACGGCATTCGCGGCTCCGGCATTGTCTCAGGTGCCGAAAGGAGAAGTTAAAGTTTACAATGTAAATGAAAAAAGTGAAGTAATTGCTTACCAGATTGTTAGGTATGATACAGCTGGAAGCTATGTGAAAGCTGATGGAACAAAGCCGGCAGATCTGAAGGCGCCGACTGCAGATGAAATCAAAGCGATAGCAAAGGCTATTGCCGCAACAGCAGATAACAAAGGTGTAACACCTGATAAGGCTGATGCGTTATATTTCCAGAAGAAAGTATTAACTCCCAATGGTACTTCGTATACAGGTGATGTAGATGCAGGTATGTGGGTTGTGCTGGTTAAAAGCGGCGGATCAAAGATTTATAATCCGATGATCGTCAGTGCAAATGTAACGGCTGATGGAACAGTTCAAGGCGGAGAAGTTGACGCAGATGGAAGTTTTAAAGAGGGCGCCAGCAGTACAATTGAACTGTATGCAAAATCCGATGAGGCGAATGTAACAAAGAGTGTCGCAGATGATGATAAAGCATATGAAATCGGTGATGATATCCACTTTACGGTTACAGCAGATGTGCCGGAATACAGCTCAAGCTATAGAGAGGTTGTCTATCAGCTTTCTGATACGCTGCAGGGCGGCCTTATATTTAATGAGGAGTCGGTAGAAGTAAAAGTAAATGGCAAGACCTACACAAAAAATCAGCCAGAGTTTACAAATGCCGGCACTACTATGACAATCCAGATTGATTCAGCTACCGTGCTGGATCCGCAGAATCAGGGAGAAGGTAAGGTTGTTGTTACTTATACAGCGAAATTAACAGAGGATGCAAAAGAAGCTTTAGCGGCCAATGTTAACCCGACAACAAATAAGGTTGAATTAGAATATACGAACAACCCGTCAAACAAGGATGATAAAACGAAAAAGGACGATGAAACCTTCCACTATACCTTTGGTATTGATGCAAGTGTATTTGGCCAGAATAGCGAGATACACAAGAATTTCATAAAGACGGAAGAGGGAACCATTGAGGAAGTAGATGGAGTAGAGACGAAAAAACCAGGTGCACCGCTTGCAGGAGCCCAGTTTGAGATACTTAGGAAGAATGAAAATAATGAATATGTAAGGGTTTCCGGAATACGCGGAGTGGATGCTGATGGAAATACGACTACGGATGGAACAACTTTCTCTGATAAAGACGGACTTACCAAATTTGTGGGACTGGATGCAAATGTAGAGTATTTCCTGCGTGAGATTGCGGCTCCGGTAGGATACAGTAAAGTAGATACAATTGTTCCTGTAAAGGTTACAGCACAATTTGAAGAGAATGGCAAGTTAAAAGATGGATGGAGTATAACAGTAGGTGATAAGGCATTAGACACAGATGAAACAAATGTGTATACATGGAATAATGATGGAACGGCTACTGTGGTACCGCCAACTGAAAATCCGTATTATTTCGAGAATACAACTCTTGCATCCCTTCCATCAACTGGTGGTATCGGTACTACAATCTTCACAATTGGCGGATGCATCATTATGGTTGCAGCGGCAGGTTTATTCTTCGCAAGCCGCAGAAAATCTTCAAAATAATGATCCAGTACGATGAGCAGTTCGGCATCAGCTGAACGAGGCGGCATCAGGATGAAATGAATAATTACTTAGGAAGCTCCGGGGCAGTTACTGTCCCGGAGCAGTAAAGGCAGAACACATAAATACAGCTGTAAGGAGAGTCCGGATGAAAAAATATGCAAGTAAAATTTTCATAGTGATTTTATTTTTAGCCGGGTTGTCCTTGCTACTGTATCCGTTTATCGCAGACAGATGGAATAGCTACAGACAGCAGAGATTAATGAGCAATTACGATCAGGTGGTGGCTGAGAAGGAGGCCGCGGGACTGATCGACTACAATCAGGAGTGGGAGCTGGCGGAAGCTTATAATAGAGGGCTGCTTCCCAGCATCCTGCCGGATGCATTTGCGGAGGCAGAGGTTTCAAAGGCAAACGGCGAGGATGAGGCATATCAGTTGTGCTTGAACATTACCGGAAACGGCATGATGGGAACGGTAGAGATTCCGAAGATCAAAGTGAAGCTCCCGATTTTCCACGGTACGGAGGAAGAGACGCTGGAGAGAGCGGCGGGACATCTGGAGGGAAGCTCCCTTCCGGTCGGCGGGGAAGATACCCACGCGGTTATCACTGCCCACAGAGGATTGCCGAGCGCCAAGCTATTTACGGACTTGGACCAGATGAAGAAGGGGGATCATTTCCTGATCCATGTGCTGAATGATACGCTCTGCTATCAGGTGGATCAGATCACGGTGATCGAGCCGGAGGATACGGCCGCGTTGTCGGTGGTGGAAGGGATGGATCTGGTAACGCTTCTCACCTGTACGCCATACGGTGTCAACAGCCACCGTATGCTGGTGCGGGGGCACAGAGTGCCGTATACGCCGGAGGTTCTTGACGAGAATGTACCACTGAGCAACATGAGCCTGCGGACCAATTACATACTTTGGATTGTAATAGGTTTATTGATCACAGGATTGTTCAGTATCTTCTTATATAAAAGGGAGAAGAAATTGAGAACTGCGAAGGCTGCAGGCCAGACAGCGGAAGCGGCGCCGGAGAATGCGGCTGAACCGGGAACAGAGCCCGGAGAAAAGCAGGAGGGATAGATATGAAGAGAAAAATATCCACATTTCTATTTGGACTGCTGTTTCTCGTCGGATTCGGGATTCTGGCATATCCAACCATTTCCAATCAGTGGAATACCTACCGTCAGTCGAGGCTGATTTCTAACTACGACAGCGTGGTGAGTGAAATGACGGAAGAGGATTTTACAAGAGAATGGGAATTGGCCAGAAGCTATAATCAGACATTTGAAGGCAACAGCATCCGTACGGATATCTTTGGGACGGAGCATTCAGAGGATATTAAGGATACCGAATACTGGGAGGTGCTGAATGCTGCCGGGGATGGGATTATGGGATACATTACCATCCCGAAGATCAATATCAAGCTGTCCATTTACCATGGAACAGACGAGGAGGTACTCCAGACCGGAGTGGGACATTTGAATGGAACGAAGCTTCCCATCGGCGGCGAGGGCAATCACAGCGTATTGTCTGCCCATAGAGGCCTGCCGAGCGCGAAGCTGTTTACCGATATTGACCAGTTAAAGAATAAAGACAGATTCTATCTGCACATTTTGAATGAGGATATGGCTTACGAGGTGGATCAGGTGCTTCCCATGGTGGCGAAGGACGATTACGATATGCTGGAGGAAGCGCTGAAGACAGAGGAAGGGCAGGATTATGTGACGCTGTTTACCTGTACGCCTTACGGCGTCAACAGCCACCGCTTATTGGTGCGCGGACACAGAGTTCCTTATGACGGGGAGTTGGAGTCTACGCCTGTGGATTCGATGGTGCAGGCAATCCAGAATTATTATATGCTGTACCTGCTGCTTGGACTTGGCGTGACGGCGCTTGCGATATTTGTAATGCGCCGCAGGATGAAGAAGAAAAGCCTTCAGCAGGCGGGGAGGAAGAATGCGGAGACGGCGCAGGAAACAGAGCCGGAGCCTGTATCGGATATAGAAATGGAGACAAAGACGGAAAGAGAGAACCATAAGGAGGGAAAGAGTTGAAGATAAGCAGAAAAGCAAAAACCGGATGTGCGGCAGTTCTGACGGCGCTGGTGACGCTGATTGGACTGTCCATGCAGCAGACCTATGCGGCTGAGGGGATTGATTTAAATGAACCGTGCAGTATTATGGTATCCGCGGCAGACGGGCCGGGCAGCGAGGATATGAAATCAGATTTTCAGGATATGATGATTCCGGTTGAACTTTACCGGGTGGCATCTGTGGATGTGACCGGGCAGAATTATGAAGCGAATGAGGCATTTCAGTCTATAAAGGATGATTTGAAGGCGATCAGCAGCGATACAACAGCAGATGACTGGAAGAACATGGCTAAAAAGGCAGCAGAGCCGGAGAATCTTGCGGCGGCAAAGGAGCTGGATACTGCAGACCAGCCTCTTTACTGGGGAACGAAGATGGCAGGAGGGACAGCTTCATTTAGCGGGCTGACCCCGGGAATGTATCTGTTGGTACCGGCAGAGGCATACAATAGCGATTATTCGGTGCTGTATCGGTTTACCCCGTATTTGACAGCCCTCCCAAGCAGTGATTACACATTGAGCGGGGGAGAGAGCAATAATGATGAATGGCACTACAATACAACCATAGGCCTGAAACCGGAGGCAGTACCGCAGACGGGGTCGCTTAGGATTGTGAAGACGCTGGAAAGCTACAATGAGACTCTGGAGAAGGCATCCTTCTCCTTCCGGATACAGGGATTTGACGGGAATGAAGAGGTGTATAACAATGTTGCTTCTATCACCTGTCCCGGCGAGGATGGATCTTACAAACAGGAAATCGTAATTTCTGGTTTCCCGACAGGACTTAGGATGATAGTCACAGAGGAGTATACCGGAGCCAGCTATGAGCTGGTAAGCGGAGGCATGGTACACGATATTATTGTTTCGGATGCGGCAACAGGCAGTGATCCCGGGCGGTGGCCGATGGCAGAGGCACAATTTGTCAACCGCTATAACGGAGGAAACAGAGGGGGCTATGGTGTAACCAATCATTTTGACTATGCGGGAGAGACTGCTGACGGCGGCAATGTATGGGAGTGGGCAGATCCTAATGCAGCGGATAGTCCGGAAGGAAATTAGGAAGGAGCTGCGATAGATATGAAAAACAGGAAACGATATAGAAAAACAATTGCATTGACAGCCGCGGCTCTCAGCATGATGGCGGCAGTAACAGCAGGGAATGCTATGGCATATTTTACAACCTATGTGGAAGCCGGCGGAGGGCAGACCATATCGCTCGGCGCGGATACTTCCATTGAAGAAAATGTTGAAAGCATGGTAAAACATGTTACTATTTTTAACACCTCGGAGAATAATGACTGCGTTGTCCGTGTTAAGGTCTTGAGCGGGAGCAAAGTTCAGTGTTCGCCGGAAGGGCCGGACTGGATAGACGGCGGAGACGGGTTCTGGTATTACAACAAGGTGCTTACGCCGAAGGGTACAGACGGCGGCAGAACCTCGGTTTTGAATATTGCGATTAACGCAGATGAATTGAGCAAGGAAGACGGAAGCTTTAACGTAGTGGTTGTTCAAGAATGTGCGCCGCCGGTCTACGATGCGGACGGCAATCTGGCAATCTTCACAGCAGACGGAAAAGCAAACCCGGAATGCTGGGAAAAGGTATATACAAACTGGCAGGAATATAAGGATATCACAGGAAAGGAGGCTGGCAATTAATGAAAAAGAGAAGAAAAGCCTCCCATAACAGGAAAGTAACGTATCTGCTGTTTGCACTGGCGGCGGTACTGCTCCTTGGAAGCGCTGTGGGAAGCACAAGAGCGGCGCTCACATATTATAGCGAGAACTATATTGCGGAGTTTGCGCTGGGGCAGATTGGCGTGAGCCTTTTGGAGAAGAGCGGGGCGGATGCGGAGCCGCTTGAAATCAGCCGCCGTGTCTATGTGGACAATGACTGGAGCGAGAGTCAGGGCGAGCTGCTTCAAAAGATGGTGCCGGAAGGTGAGAAACTGATTCTGAATAAGAGGTATAAGGAAGAGCTGAGCGTTGAGAACAGCGGTGTGATCGATGAATATGTCCGGGTAAGAATTTACCGGTACTGGACGAAGAAAGAGGGAGATAAAGACAAGAAGGTTACCACACTTTCTCCGGATTTGATCAAGCTTAATTATACCAACACGGACAGATGGGTCATGCTGGATCCGGATGTAAAGGATAAGGAATGTACGGAATTGTATTATAAGGGGATTCTTCCGGCAGGCCAGGGCGAAGGAAGCAGGGCAATGTTTGCCGACGCAATTACCATTGACGGCCAGGTTGCGGCAGATGCAGTGATCACGGAGAAAAAAGACGGAAATACGACGGTTATTACGACTACTTACAAATATGACGGCGTAGAATTTCATTTGAAGGTAGAAGTGGATGCAGTTCAGACGCACAATGCAAGAGATGCGATCAAGAGCGCCTGGGGTGTAGACGCAGATGCTCTTGGGATTCTGTAAGGAGGAGTGAGATGATGAAGAAAAAAATATTGACAGCGTGCCTGGTCATGCTTTTGGTTCTCGCATCCTCTGTGACGGCGCTGGCAGAGACCAGAGAGGGAGAAAAGGGCTGGGAAGTCACCTTTGACGGCAGAAAGATGCATAGTAATTTCTCAGCATCGAAAATAGATTCCCAAATTACAAATAAGAAAATGGAGTCTGGTGATACGATCAAATTTACGGTTACACTCAGAAATACGTTCAACGGCCAGGCAGACTGGTATATGAAGAACCAGGTGCTTGAGGCATTAGAGGATGCCGGAGATCTCATAGGAGGAGCATACGATTATCTGCTGACTTATACAGACAAAGACAATCAAAGCACGATCTTATATTCCAGCGATTATTTTGGAGGAGACGGACGATATAACGGCGTAGGACTTCATGGAGCAACAACAAGCCTTGATGATTATTTTTATCTGGACCGGATGGGAGACGGGGACAAAGGCGTTATTAATCTGACCGTAAAGCTGGAAGGTGAGAGTAACGGAAACAATTATCAGAATACCCTTGCAAGGCTCCAGATGGATTTTGCAACAGAGCTGACAGACGGAGGGACTGCGAGACGGCCGGTAAGAACCGGAGATCAGTCAAGAATCCTGCTCTTTGTAATATTGACACTGGTGTCGGGACTGCTGATTTTGATGACTGCGGTTATGAGACTGCGCGGTGAACGGGAGAACGCGGCGGCTGTTGGGGAGACGAGAAAAAGGACAGTGAGAAGGAGGCAGAGATAATATGAAGTATTTCAATAAGATACGGATAAGTCTTCTGATTCTGTCGATGATGCTGGTGACATTTGGCCAGACCACAGCTGCGGCGGATCAGGAATATACCTATACCATCAAGCTGTATGCCGGAAATATTGGCTCCCTGACAGGAGACGGCATTACCATACCGGAAGGAGCCGCGATGTCAAGCGGCGGCAATCAGACGGTGATTACCGGCCTGAAGTATGGACAGAAGGTGTGGATTTCTCCTCAGAGCGCCGCGAAGGAGAATGACGGCAGATACTATGTGAAAGGCTTGAGGCTGTCAGGCAGGGATAATTCAGAGGCATCAAATGTTCCGGGAAATATTGATGTAGAGGGTGATGCATCCTATGTAATTGCCTATGGAATCAGCGGAGATATGGTGTCTTATACGGTAAATTATGTGGACACGGCCGGGAATATCCTTCTGGCAGCAGATACCTACTATGGCAATCCGGGAGAGCGCCAGTATGTATCTGCCCGTTATGTGGACGGTTATCTTCCACAGGCATACAATCTGGTAAAAACACTGCAGTCCAATACGGCAGAGAATGTATTTAACTTTGTATATACGCCGGTAGAGACGCCGGTTGATGAGACCGGAACTGCCACGGCAACACCTGCCGGAGGAACGGCAGATGCAGGAACGGCGGATGCAGGGGCGCCTGCGGAAGGAGCGGCTGCTGCAGCACCGGAGGGCGGTGAAGTAGTACCGGTTGAGGATGAAGAGGTGCCGCAGGATCTGGTGGATCTGGATGATGAAGATACACCGCTGGCAAACCAGAAACTGGATGATACAGAGCGCCCCGGAACCCGGATGGGCTATATGCCTATCTATACAGGAATCGGAGCGGCCGCGGCCGCAGCGCTGCTGTTGACGGCAATTTATCTGAAGAGGCGCCGTAAGTCTGCGGTCCAGCCGGAAGACCTGCCTGAGATTCTGGAAAATATCGATATCAAAGATATTGAAGACGATAAGTAGAAGCTATGGGAAGGAAAAAGGGAAAAAGAGGAAACGAGAATAGCGGCAGAAGAGCAGGTAATGTGATAAGTATCCTTGGTACGGCGCTGATCGTCATTGTGATCCTGCTGTGCTCTATGCTGGTATTGCCGGGAATGTTTGGATTCCAGATGTATCATGTGATCAGCGGAAGCATGGAACCGGCATTGAAGACCGGCAGCCTGATCTATATATATGAAGATGATCCGGGGGAGGTAGAAAACAAAGACATTATTGCCTTCTATAGTTCTCTGAAGGATGGAGGCATTATTACCCACCGGGTTGTGGAGAATCACGTATCATCCGGTACTTTTCAGACGAAAGGGGATGCCAACGCCAGGGAAGACCCGGCGTTGATCCCCTATGATAATTATATCGGCAGCGTAAAGCTGGCGCTTCCCTATATGGGGAAAATATTTACCATTCTGACATCCCCATATGGGAAGGTGGCGGCGGCCTGTGTGGTCGGCCTGGGCGTGATTCTGAACCTGATCGGCGCCTGCCGGGAGGAAGAATATGAAGAAGACGAATGACATGTTCGGATTTTAGAATGAGACACAAGGTAAGAAGGAGTTGGAGAAAATGAAATATCCAAAAGTGCTGCAGATATTGGCTGTTACAGCTGCGGTTACAGTAGCGGCGCCGGGCGTGGTAATGCCTGCACTGGCATCGGAAACAACGATGACGCCGCAGGAATATGAAACGCAGAGCGGCTATGTACTGCCGGCAGGATATCACTATATTTTGAATGGAGAGTATGTTGTGCTGGATGAAGCCGGCGTACCCCTGATTGAGGCAGATCCGGTTCCGGATCTGCCGGCCCCCCAGCCGGAACCAGCTGTTCCGGAGCCGCCGGCAGAACCGGAGCCGTCTGTAACACCCACTGACCCGGAAGTACCGGAGAATTCGGGAGAATCGGAAAGCCCGGCAGAACCGGAGAATCCAGAGGCACCGGAGAATCCGGATACCCCAAAGGATCCGGAAGAGTCAGAGAATCCGGACATCCCTGCCGGCCCGGCAGATAAGGACGACACGGCTCAGGGCGGAGAGTCAGGGGATGATCAGAATAGTCAGGAGACGGGAGAGCAGGAAGCTCCGGCCCGCCCGGAGACACCGGCGGCGCCGGATGCGCCTGTTCAGAGTGAAGTGCAGGAATCTGTGAAGAAGGCTTTGGCGGGTGAAGTACAGGATGAGGAACCGTTTTATCTGACATCCGCACAGTTTAAGGCTGTCCACGATAGGATCCAGTATAACGTCGATGTACCGATAGAGGGACTTCCTTCGTTTATCACACAGGAAATGGTAGTAGGTGCATTGAAGGCACAGGATGAAACCGGATATCCGGCATCCGTGACCATCGCCCAGATCATTCAGGAGTCAGGCTACGGGAAATACGGTCCCGGCGGCGAGGACGGTAAGGGCTTGTCCTATCTGGCATTTGAATACTGCAATTTGTTTGGGATCAAGGGAGCCGGTACGGCAGGCAGTGTATCCATGAAGACAAACGAAATGGATGAGACCGGCAGGACCTATTCTGCATACGCAGGCTTCCGTGCATACCATACCTACACGGAGTGTATTGAAGACAGGAATAAGCTTCTGGATGAGGTGTATTCGGATCTGACAGAAAATGTCACAGATGCGAATACATTTGCCATAAAGATAGGAAAAAGATGGGCAACGGATATCAACTATGGGAAACATCTGATCCATACCATGCGCCTTTATGACCTGTACCGTCTGGATGAGATGACACTGAATGAGTTTACTGATATGATCGGCGAATTTGCAAATCCTTGTCCGGGTTCTGTGATTACAAGCCTGTTTGGAAAGAGAACAGCGCCGCTTGCAGGAGCATCTACTTACCACAGAGGGCTGGACTTAGGGACCGGTGCTTATAATATCCCGACTTATGCCGCAAAAGCAGGAACGGTTATTTTTGCCGGAGAAGCAGGAGCCTGCGGTAATCTGATCACCATTGACCACGGTGACGGCCTGATCACGAAATATATGCACCATGCAGAGATTTACGTCAAAGAAGGCGATACGGTTGAGAAGGGACAGCAGATCGGACTGTCGGGAACGACCGGAAATTCTACTGGAAACCATCTGCATTTTCAGGTGGAGGAAGACGGAAGGGCGGTTGACCCGCTGAAATACTTACAGCCGGATACGGTAGATCAGGAAATGGTAAAGCTGCGGGGACGGTTATACACCCGGTGCCGGAGGAGCCTAAAATAACCAGGCAGAGTCTGCCGGCCCGGTCTGGAGGAACAGGAGATAAAAACGATCCGTTCGTATGGCTGCTGATCTTGTGTTTATCGTTTGGCGTAATTACAGCGGATCTATATGAAAGCGGAAAAAACGGTTATAAAAAATTAGTATCTATGCGGGAGTAGGACAGGAAAGAAGCTGGTGCGGCAGTGCGACGGCTTCTTTTATGTTATATTTCGTATATGATATGAATTTTTGAACTAACATAAAGTGTTGATTTCTACCTTTGTATCTGTTAATATACAGATACAGGATATTGGGTAAGGGAAGGCCTTTTGAAAGCATCATAAGAACGGAGAAGAACGTATGCTAAGCAAAGAAGATTTAAAATTATTAGAAAACATGATGCGCACAGTCACTGCCGACAACAATAAGGTGTTGAGGGCAGAGATGTCCGAGATGAAGAGAGATTTAGAGCGGACGATCGAAGAGAAGCTGGAAGAGAAGCTAGAAGAGAAGCTGGATAAGAAGTTAGAAGAGAAGCTGGAAGAGAAGCTGGATAAGAAGTTAGAAGAGAAGCTGGAAGAGAAGCTGGATAAGAAGTTAGAAGAGAAGCTGGAAGAGAAGCTAGAAGAGAAGCTGGATAAGAAGTTAGAAGAGAAACTGGAAAAAAGCGAGGGATTCCTTCTTGATGAGATGGAGCGGTACTATAAGCTGACGAAAAAGGACATACAGATACTCAGCGAAAAGGTTGGCAGAATAGAACGGTATTATTATGTTAAAAGAGCGGAGGACAGTGAACGGGACCTGATGCTTCAGCTGCACCAGAAGGAGATAGACAGTATTAAGGAAAGGCTTGCTATGTAGGCTAGGGAAGACCATAGGAGAATAAGACGATGCCGGGAACATTATTTTTGTGTGCTACACCGATTGGTAATCTGGAGGATATGACATTCCGGGCGGTGAGAATTTTAAAAGAGGCGGATTTGATCGCGGCTGAGGATACCCGCAACAGTATTAAGCTTTTGAATCATTTTGAGATTAAGACGCCGATGACCAGCTACCACGAATATAATAAGATAGAGAAGGGAAAGAAACTGATCTCGCTCCTTTCGGAGGGAAAGAACGTGGCTCTGATCACAGATGCGGGTACGCCGGGGATCTCTGATCCGGGCGAGGAACTGGTGCGGATGTGCTATGGATCGGGAATTCCGGTCACGGCTCTTCCGGGGGCGTCTGCGTGCATCACGGCGCTGACGCTTTCGGGGCTTTCGACAAGAAGGTTTGCATTTGAGGCATTTCTTCCGGCTGACAAGAAGGAGCGGAAGGAGATTCTGGCCGGATTTGCGGCGGAGACGAGGACGATTGTCCTTTATGAGGCTCCGCATCGGTTGGTGAAGACTCTGGAGGAGCTTTTGGATGCAGTCGGCAGCCGGCGGCTTACGGTGTGCAGGGAACTGACGAAGAAGCACGAGACCCTCTGGCAGACAACCGTTTCCGAGGCGGCAGAATATTACAGGGAGCATGCGCCGAAGGGGGAGTGCGCGCTGGTAATGGAAGGCAGGAGCAGGCAGGAACTCAGGGAGGAAGAGCGTGCCGGCTGGATGGAGTTGTCTTTGGAAGAGCATATGGAGTACTACCTTTCCCGGGGACTGGATAAGAAGACGGCGATGAAACAGACGGCGAAGGACAGAGGTGTCAGCAAGAGGGATATTTATCAGAAGCTGTTAGGGCATAATTAATGAATGAGAACGGCGGATTTTATGGGTTTGGACAGGGATGTCCGGCGGCTTGGTCAAGTTGACGAATTATAAAGAAAAAAATTGTTCAAGTTGAGTATGGCGCAGCGGACGCATTTCCGTTATACTAAGCGTAGAGCATTTTTGAGAAAACAATGTGAATCAGGAGGAGCAAAACAATGGCAAGTTTATCTTTAAAACACATTAACAAGACTTATCCAAATGGATTTGAGGCTGTTAAAGATTTCAATCTTGAAATCGCAGATAAGGAGTTTATTATTTTTGTAGGACCTTCAGGATGTGGTAAGTCTACCACACTTCGTATGGTTGCTGGTTTGGAGGATATTTCTTCCGGCGAATTATATATTGGCGACAAGCTGGTGAATGATGTAGAACCTAAGGACAGAGATATCGCAATGGTATTCCAGAATTACGCCCTGTATCCGCATATGACAGTATATGATAACATGGCATTCGGTCTTAAGTTGAGAAAAGTACCGAAGGACGAGATTGACAAGATGGTCCGCGAAGCAGCCAGAATCCTTGATCTGGAAGCTCTGCTTGACCGTAAGCCGAAGGCTCTTTCCGGTGGTCAGAGACAGCGTGTTGCCATGGGACGCGCTATCGTGCGTAATCCTAAGGTATTCCTTATGGATGAACCTCTTTCCAATCTGGATGCTAAACTCCGCGGCCAGATGCGTGTTGAGATTTCCAGACTTCATCAGAGACTGGGAACAACCATCATTTACGTAACACATGACCAGACAGAGGCTATGACGCTTGGTACCAGAATCGTAGTTATGAGTGCTGGTATTGTACAGCAGGTAGATACTCCTCAGGTTCTGTATGACAGTCCGTGCAATCTGTTCGTAGCAGGATTTATCGGATCTCCACAGATGAACTTCGCAGATGCTAAGTGTGAGGTTCGCGGAAAAGACGTATACCTTCTGGTAGGCGATTCGCAGATCAAGCTTCCGGAAGCTAAGGCTAAGAAGCTGATTGACGGCGGATATAATGGAAAGACCGTTGTTCTTGGTATCCGTCCAGAGGATGTGCATGATGAGCCGGATTATCTGAAGAGCCATCCAGATACTATGATCGAAGCTAAGATCCGTGTATACGAGATGCTGGGTGCGGAGGTATTCCTGTACTTTGATTATGCTGGAGCAAGCATGACAGCAAGAGTTGAGCCTACTACAACTGCAAGAACAGGTGACAGCGTTAAGTTCGCGTTCAACCCGGATAAGATTCATGTATTCGACAAAGAGACAGAGGTTACAATTACAAATTAGTCTTTAACAATCGAAAGACGGTGAATCATTCACCGTCTTTCTTTTCATCTTAAAGGGAAAGGTCTCCGGCTTTTTTGTAAGATGAATATACTTCATGCAGGCAATCTGCCACTGCACAGATACAGCAGGACAAAATCCTATATAATTTTCTTGACTGCCTTCGACGGCTTGGGGGTCAAGGAGGAAAACATGATGAAAAAACACAAGATGCTGATGGTTATGATTGCAGGATATGCGGTATGGAGGTATATCCGTTATCAGAAGGTTGAACTAGAGATTGCGAGATTTGACTATATGATGCGGGTAATGAAGGATGGACAGGAAGATATAGAATAGAAGGAGGAGATTTTTTGCTGCCAAACCAAGTAATTCAGAAAATCATACAGGATATTAAGAGGATTTCAGGACTTGAGGCTTCTGTGTGGAACGCGAAGGGCGAATGTCTTGCAATGACCAGCACAGTTACGAAGATGCTGGGAGGAAGGGTCAAAAGCTTTCTAATGAACAACGAAAGACAGGAGCTGATGGAGGAGCTGGAGCGGGAATTTGGTCTGTATTCTATTTATATAGACGATGAACCGGGATATGTTCTGGCTCTTCAGGGAAAGGGTGCAGATATTTCCGTTGTTGGAAAGCTGGGAGTAAGCCAGATGTCGAATCTGGTTCAGGCTTACAGGGAACGATTGGACAGAAATCATTTTATACAGAACCTGATACTTGATAATATGCTCCTTGTGGATATTTACAGTCAGGCGAAGAAGATGCGGATTGCGAATGAACAGCGCAGGGTGGTCTACATTGTGGAGCCGAAAAACGAAGGCGATAATCTGATTCTGGAGACTCTGCAGGGATTGTTCGCGGCAGGAAACCGGGATTTTGTAACAGCAGTAGATGAAGGCCATGTGATTTTGGTAAAGGCACTTGAAAATGGAGAGGACTATCCGGAAATTCTTCAGATGGCGAAGGAAATCGTAGATACATTAAGTATGGAGGCGATGGTCGGCATCCGTATTTCCTATGGAACGATTATCGATGAGCTGAAAGGCGTATCGCGTTCCTACAAGGAAGCAAGCATGGCGCTGGAGGTAGGACGAGTGTTCTATGGAGAGAGGAGCGTACTGGCATATAATGAGCTTGGAATCGGCAGGCTGATCCATCAGCTTCCCCAGTCATTATGTGAAATGTTCCTGTCGGAGGTTCTGGAGGGAAATGCAACAGAATTGTTTGACGATGAGGAGCTGATTACCGTATATACGTTCTTTGATAACAGCCTGAACATTTCAGAGACAGCAAGACAGTTATTTATACACCGCAATACGCTGGTGTACCGTCTGGAGAAGATACAGAAAAAGACCGGATTGGATGTGCGTGTTTTTGAAGATGCATTGACCTTTAAGATTGCGGTCATGGTGGAGCGTCATTTGAAATACTTGAATACGCAGTAAGAAATCAGTGATATTCTATATAGGAAACCAACAAAACATGAGCTGCCGCTATTGTGCGGCGGCTTCTTTTCTGTTACTATAATATGCGGAACCTGCGGAAAATCCGCAGAAGGTGGAGCAAGAGACTGGATTACGAGGAGGAGAATGATATGATAAAGCTTTATGATAAAGGCGTATATCTTCTGAACGGTAAAGAAATTGCAGAGGATATACGGGAGGCCGGGACGAAGGCCGGACGGTCAGTTTCTCAGCAGGAGGCTGCAGAGCAGACGATGGCTTACAACATTTTGAAGGAGCATAATACGTCTGGAAATATGGAACGCCTGCAGATTAAATTCGATAAATTAACATCTCATGATATTACCTTTGTTGGGATCATTCAGACCGCAAGAGCTTCAGGACTTGAGAAATTTCCGATTCCTTATGTGCTGACCAACTGCCATAATTCCCTGTGTGCGGTGGGAGGCACGATCAATGAGGATGACCACATGTTTGGTCTTAGCTGTGCGAAGAAATACGGCGGCGTGTATGTTCCGCCGCATCAGGCAGTCATTCATCAGTATGCAAGGGAGATGCTGGCAGGCGGCGGCAGGATGATCCTTGGCTCGGACAGCCATACCCGTTACGGCGCGCTGGGAACCATGGCTATGGGCGAGGGCGGACCGGAGCTTGTAAAGCAGCTTCTGAATAAGACCTATGATATTAAGATGCCGGAAGTAATCGGCATTTATCTGGACGGCGAGCCTATGAAGGGCGTCGGCCCGCAGGATGTGGCGCTGGCAATTATCGGAGCTACATTTGGCAACGGCTATGTGAATAATAAGGTGATGGAATTTGTGGGTCCCGGCGTGGAGAAGCTGAGTGCAGACTTCCGTATGGGAATCGATGTGATGACCACAGAGACTACTTGCCTGTCTTCTATCTGGAAAACAGACGAGAAGATCCGGGAGTTCTATGAGGTCCACGGCCGCGCAGAGGACTATAAGGAACTGAATCCGGGAGCAGTTACCTATTATGACGGAATGGTCTATGTGAACTTAAGCGAGATTAAGCCGATGATCGCTATGCCGTTCCATCCGTCAAATGTTTATACGATTGATGAGGTAAATGCCAATCTTGCGGACGTTCTTCACGATGTGGAGAAAAAGGCGCTTGTGAGTCTGGACGGCGCGGTGGAATATTCGCTGCAGAGTAAGATTGTGGACGGAAAATTATATGTGGATCAGGGATTGATCGCAGGCTGTGCCGGAGGCGGATTTGAAAATATCTGTGCGGCGGCAGATATTATCCGCGGTAAGTATATTGGCTCGGATGAGTTTACATTCAGTGTTTATCCGGCAAGTACGCCGATTTATATGGAACTGGTGAAGAATGGAGCTGTGGCAGACCTGATGGCGTCCGGCGCAATTGTAAAGACTGCATTCTGCGGACCGTGCTTCGGCGCGGGGGATACCCCGGCGAATAATGCCTTTTCTATCCGCCATTCAACCAGGAATTTCCCGAACAGAGAGGGATCAAAGCTTCAGAGCGGACAGATTTCCTCTGTTGCACTAATGGACGCCCGTTCAATTGCGGCGACAGCGGCGAATAAGGGCTTCCTGACCCCGGCAACGGCGATGGATGTGGAATACACAGGGCCGAAGTATCATTTCGACGGGAGGATTTATGCAAATCGTGTCTTTGACAGCAAAGGGGCGGCAGATCCGTCTGTAGAGATCAAGTTCGGACCGAATATCAAGGACTGGCCGGCAATGCCGGCGCTGCCGGAGAATCTGCTTATAAAGGTAGTATCGGAGATCCATGATCCGGTAACCACGACGGATGAATTGATTCCGTCCGGCGAGACATCCTCTTATCGTTCTAATCCGCTGGGACTGGCAGAATTTGCTTTGTCAAGAAAGGATCCGGCCTATGTAGGACGCGCGAAAGAAGTACAGAAGGCTCAGAAGGCAATTGAAGCGGATACCTGTCCGAGAAGCGTGCTTGAGGAGCTGAATCCAATTATGGATAAGATCCATGAGAGGTTTGACGGCGTGAAGCGGAGCAATCTGGGAATCGGAAGTACCATATTTGCAGTGAAGCCGGGAGACGGTTCCGCCAGAGAGCAGGCGGCGTCCTGTCAGAAGGTGCTTGGCGGCTGGGCGAATATTGCCAATGAGTATGCGACCAAGAGATACCGTTCTAATCTGATTAACTGGGGTATGCTTCCGTTTATCACGGAGGAGGACCATGAGCATCTGAGCTTTAAGAACGGAGATTATATCTTTGTCCCGGATGTGAGAAAGGCTGTGGAAGAGAAGACGGATGTAGTCAGGGCATATGTAATAGGCGATGAAATTACGGAGCTTCCCTTGGCTCTTGGGGATCTGACGGATGTGGAGAGGGAGATCATCCTGAAGGGCTGCCTGATCAATTATTATAGAGGATAGCGTGTTATAGCCTTATCGAATAATATCAGTTGGATATCCGAGTATTAGCGGATGTCGGCAATCTGGTAAACACACATTATAAATATATACAAATTCAATAAATGGCCTCCTTTATTATACTTATCAATTAGACTGGTTGTACAATCTGATTTGCAATATAAGTATTAAGTTTAAGGGAGGCTTTTTATTATGAAACGTAAGATGTGGTCACGAATTGTGGCAGTAGCAATGTGTATGGCGTTTTTGCTGATGGGTTGTGGAAGCTCAGAATCAGGTTCGGGCGCCTCGAAAGATTCAGAAGATGCGGCTGGCGGAGATACCTCTGAGCTGCATATTGCGATCGCAGCGAATCCGCCGTCGTTGGATCCGCCGTCAGTGAATTCTAATATTGTAGGAGAAATCGGAGTTCATGTGTATGAGTCATTATTTGCAATGAACCAGGATTACGAGCCGGCGCCGGTTCTGGCAGAGTCCTATGAAGTAAGCGACGCCGGAAGGTATAGATGAGTATATTGGTACCGGCCCGTACAAGGTTGCTGAGTGGAAGCAGGATCAGTATGTGAAGCTTGAGAAGAATGAAGATTACCAGCCGTCGGAGGGCGAGGCGAGTGGTCTTGCCGGAGATAAGACCGGTGTGTGCGATGTGATTTCCTTTGATGTGGTTGCAGATGCGTCAACCCGTATTGCAGGCATTAAAAATGGGCAGTATGATGTTGTAGAAGAGGTTCCGCTTGATAATTATGAAGAGCTTACGCAGGAATCGGGCGTTAAGATGAGTGTGAATCAGGGCGGGACATTGAATCTGTTCCTGAATACGACAGAAGGCGTCATGGCAAATGAAGATATGAGACAGGCTGTTCTCGCAGCGCTGAACTGTGTGTTCTTATGGCAAGCTACGGCAATGAAGAGCTGTACGAGCTGAATGCCGGATGGTGTGTTCCGACTGATGTTCAGTGGGGAACCGACGCGGGTTCTGAGTATTACAATCAGCAGGATCCGGAAAAGGCCAAAGAGCTAATGGAAAAGGCCGGATATAATAATGAGCCGCTTGTATTAGTGACTACAGAGGACTATGCAGAAATGTATAACGCGACTCTGGTAGTTCAGGAGCAGTTAAAGCAGGCTGGCTTCAATGCGGAAGTTGAGACATATGATTTTAGCACATTTATGGAACACCGTGCAGATCCGAAGCAGTTCAGCATGTATATTACAAGCAACAGCTATAATATGCTGCCGATTCAGCTCTCTGTATTAGACAGCGGCTGGGCAGGATTGGATGCGCCGGAGGTTGCAGAAGGTATTGAAGCGATCCGTCATGCCGAATCTGATGAAGCTGCAGCAGAGGCATGGGCAGACCTACAGACCTTCCTGTATGAGTATGGTGCTGCTACCGTTCTTGGACATTATACTGGCGTTACTGCAATGAATGAGAGTATAGAGGGAGCTGATTATCTGAGATTCAATACCTATTGGAGTGTCTCAAAATAATTTGCCGGAATTAGGGCGGAGTGCGAGAGCAGTCCGCCTTTTCGTCTTGCAGGAAAGATTTTCGGATTCTATTTTGCATTTATACAGAGGAAGGAGCAGGACTCATATGTTAGCTTATATAGCAAAACGAATTTTATCTTTGATACCAGTGCTGTTTGTGGTATCCTGGGTGGTCTTTCTGGTAGTCTATTTGATTCCGGGAGAACCGGCGGCGGCGCTTCTTGGAATGGAGGCGCCGCCGGAGCAGATTGAGCGCTGAATACAGAATTAGGATTTAACCGGCCGTTTCTGGTTCAGTATGCGGACTGGTTTGCAGGCATTTTTAAAGGGGATTGGGGCGATTCCTATTTTCTTCACCAGTCTGTGCTGGAGGCGATCGCAGAGTATTTTATGCCTACGCTGAGCCTTGCTGTTCTGGCGCAGATTATTGCAGTGATACTGTCTGTACCGCTTGGAATCCTGGCTGCTTACCGCAGGGGAACAGCGCTTGATCTTGCGGCGGTATCGGTTTCCCTTCTGGGAGCGGCGCTGCCTGGTTTTCTGCTTAGTATGTTTCTTATGTTGTTTTTCTGCGTTTATCACCAGTGGTTTCCGGTAGCCGGATATGTCGGACTGGGAGAACATTTGAAATATCTGTTCCTGCCTGCGCTGTCCCTTGGTATCGTGCAGGCGGCATATATTACCAGGATGACGCGCGCTTCGCTGCTGGAAACGCTCTATAAGAATTATATCCGGACGGCCAGATCGAAGGGGCTGAAGGAGGGCAGGGTTGTAATGAGGTATGCGCTGAAAAATGCGGCGCCTGCAATTTTGACGGCAGTGGGACAATCCTTCGGGAGCCTGATAACCGGAACGATTGTAACGGAAACCCTGTTTAATATTCCTGGTATCGGTATGCTGACAATGGGAGCGATTAACCGGAGAGATGTGTTTGTAATCCAGGGAGTCGTGCTTTTTGTGACACTTTTATATGTACTGGTAAATTTAATTGTTGATATTCTGTACGGCTTTGTGGATCCAAGACTGCAGCCGGGACGTAAGTAGGAGGTGGAGAGATGAGTTTACTGCATAAGAATACTTCCGCGGTCAGCGAGGCGGTTTTTAAAGAGCAGCGTCAGCTGAGAAGGGAACGTCTTCTGGCCAGTCCGGGGCTGATCATTGGATTTGCGGGATTTGCAGTTGTCCTGGCGCTGGCGCTTCTTGTTCCGGCGCTCAGCGATACAGACCCCAATGCCATGGTTGTTATAGACAGGCTGAAACCGCCCAGCGGAGAGCATCTTCTGGGGACGGATGAATTCGGCAGAGATTTATTTGTGCGCCTGATGTACGGCGCAAGGGTTTCTTTGTGGGTAGGAGGCTGCGTGGCGGTCTTTTCCTGCGTCCTTGGAGTGATTGCCGGTATTTATGCCAGCTACTTTAAGATTCTGGATCATATCCTGATGCGGATCTGCGACGGATTGATCGCCATACCGGGCATTCTTCTGGCGATCGCATTGATCGCGGCTCTCGGCACTTCAAGCTGGAACGTGATCGCGGCTCTTACAATTGTATATACGCCCAGCGTGGCCAGAACGGTCAGGGCAAGTGCAATGGTAATCAGAGAACAGCCCTATGTGGAGGCGGCTAAGGTACAGGGCTTCACTAATTTCCGTATTCTGTGGAAGCTGATCCTGCCGGGGGTTATTTCTCCGCTGACGGTTCAGGCGTCGTTTATTTTTGCGCAGGCAATTATATCGGAGGCGTCATTAAGCTTCTTAGGGGCGGGCGTTCCGGCGCCGGCGGCAAGCTGGGGAAATATGCTGCAGGCCAGCAAGCTTATCTTCTCGAAAGCGCCGTGGACGATGATCTGTCCCGGCGCGGCGGTAATCCTCTGCGTGCTGAGCCTGAATCTTCTCGGCGACGGCCTTAGGGATTTTATGGATCCGCGTACAGAAGGAGGAGCTAAAAAATGATGACAGAGAATACAACTAATACTGCGAATAAACCAATGCTTGAAATAAAGGATCTTAGGGTCTTATTTCCGGTCCATAAGAAATGGCTTCCGGCGGTAGACGGCGTGAGCCTGAGTGTGCGTCCGGGTGAAATTACCGGGGTGGTTGGAGAATCCGGCTCCGGAAAAAGTGTGATGTCCCAATCGATCCTGCGTCTGCGGGATCATGATACTGCGGTCCGGTATGAGGGGGAGATTCTTTTTGAGGGAGAGAATCTTCTCAAGAAGCCTTTGGCCGAAATGCGTGATATCAGAGGCGACCGGATTTCTATCATTTTTCAGGATCCGCTGAATTCCCTCAGTCCGGTGCATACGGTGGGAATGCAGTTAAGCGAGATCCTGATGCTTCACCGAGGGATGGCGAAGCGGGAGGCGGGGGAACGAGCAGTGGAAATGCTAAAGATGACGGGGATTCCAAATCCAGAAAATTGCATTAAGAAATATCCTTACGAGCTGTCCGGCGGTATGCAGCAAAGAGTGATGATCACTATGGCGCTGGCCTGCGAGCCAAGGCTTCTGATCGCGGATGAACCGACGACTGCGCTGGATGTGACGATCCAGGAGCAGATCCTGCATCTGATCCACGGGCTGAATGAGAAGCTGGGGATGTCTGTGCTGTTTATTACGCATGATATGGGAGCCGTATCCCAGCTATGCCACAGTATAAAAGTGATGTATCTGGGGCAGGTTGTGGAAAGCGCCGAGACGGAGAAGTTATTTGCCGGGCCGCTTCATCCGTATACAAAGGGATTGCTGGCATGTATTCCGCACTTGAATGTGGAAAGAGGGAGGAGTCTGCCGGTAATCGACGGAACAGTGCCGTCCCTGTCAAAGATGCCGGAGGGGTGCCATTTCTGCACCAGATGTAAGAGCGTGGGAGAAAGATGCGAAAAAATGCAGCCGCCGCTGATAGAGGCAGCCCCCGGACATTTTGTGAAATGCTGGAAATATGTGGACGACGGGCGGCAGGGAGAGGAGGTGCGGCTATGAGTACTCATTTGCTTGAGGTTAAGAATTTGAAAAAGACATATCCGATTTACAGAACCATGGGGAAATTATTTGCACCGAAGGAATATATGTGTGCGGTTGATAATATGTCCTTTCACATTGACGAGGGGGAGACTTACGGGCTTGTAGGGGAATCCGGCTGCGGTAAATCCACAACCGGGCGGGCGATCGTAGGATTGAATAAGGCGGACGGCGGTTCGATTCTCTATGGGGGAAAGGAACTGTGCGGATTAAGCGAGCGGGAATTCCGGTTTCTCAGAGAAGAGCTGCAGATGGTATTCCAGGATACGGTGTCGGCGCTGAATCCCCGGAAGCGTATCGGGGAGATTATGGAGGAAACGCTGAAAATACACGGTATGGAAGATGCGGCAAAGCGCCGGGAGCAGGCGCTTATCACGCTTCAGAGGGTAGGATTGTCGGAGGAGCATTACTTCCGCTATGCCCATGAACTGTCTGGAGGCCAAGTGTAGCGGCTGGGGATTGCGGGGGCGCTGATCATAAACCCCAAGCTGATCGTCTGTGATGAGCCGGTGTCTGCTCTGGATGTGTCGATCCAGGCCCAGATATTAAATATGCTGATGGATTTAAAGAAAGAGCTTCACATCAGCCTGCTATTCATTTCCCATGATATCGGCGTTGTCCGGTTTATCTCTGACCGGGTGGGAGTTATGTATCTGGGGACGTTAGTGGAAGAAACGGATACGGACCGGTTATTTGCCAGTCCAAAGCATCCGTATACACAAGCGCTTTTTGCCGCCGCGCCGGATATTTCCGCCCGGAATCGGGAATTTACGGCTCTGACCGGGGAACAGCCGGTAAGGACGTCAACATTTGCCGGATGCGCATTCTGCAGCCGCTGTCCTTATGTGACGGAGCAGTGCAGGAAAGAAGCGCCGGAACTCAGGGAAATTGAGAAGGGGCACAAAGCGGCCTGCTATCGCATTGAGTAAGTAAATAAATTTTTAAATTTTGTGTGCAACAAATGAGAGATGGGAGTACTCTTATATATAAAGAGTACTCTTATTTAATGATTTCCCCATGGTAAAGGAGGGATAGGATGAAGTGTGATGCAGCGAAGTTTGCCGGTATGTATGAAGGTGTTTATAAGGATTTGTACCGCTTTGCCCTGTGTATGATGAGGAATCCGCAGGACGCGGAGGATGCAGTGAGCGAGGCGGTTATTCAGGGCTATGAGCATAGGGCGTCCCTCCGCAGAGAGGATGCGTTTAAGAGCTGGATGTTTACGATACTTTCCCGTGTGTGTAAAAAGAGGCTGGCAGCGGCGGCTAAGAAGAATGAAATGAATGAGGCGGAATTTTTCGAGAGAGCGGAAGGGGCGGAAGACAGACTGGAGATGAATATGGATGTGCGCCGGGCGTTTGCAGTGCTTTCTGAGGAGGAGCAGATGATCGTGGGGCTCTCGGTGTTCGGCGGGTATCAGAGCGGCGAGATCGGACAGATACTGAAACTGAAAAGCGGTACGGTCAGGTCTAAAAGAAGCCGTGCGCTGGCGAAGATGAGCGTGATTCTGAAGCCGTGTTCGGCGGGCGGACAGGCTGAATATTATTAAGAAAGGAGACTTGTACGATGAATAAGAAAGAACAGGAATTTATAGACCAGATGAAACAAGAATCGGAAGCGGTGAATGTACCGAAGTCTCTGGAGCCAAAGGAGATTGAGGAATTATTGAAGAGCAGGCCGGAGAAGTTTGTGTGGAAGAGAGCATATATAGCGGCGGCGGCAGCCTGTTGTCTGCTGGTGTGCGGAATTGTATATGGTACGACGAGAGAATCGGCGTATGGAACAAATGTGGAGGTTGGAAGCCGGGCAGGTGCGGATGGAGAACCTGTGTTTCGCGGTTCGGGACTAAGCACGGCAAAAAGCTATGATGATGTGTATAAATATCTGGAAGCGCGCATGAATGAGATGAATGCGAGATCTTCTGCCGGAGGGGCGGTAATTGAGGAATATGCCATAGATGATTCGGCGGATATGGGTATGGTGACGTCATCGAGCGGAGCAGAGGCAGAAGGGCAGGCCGTACAGGAAGCGAAGACCATGGATGCGGCGGTTCCGGATACGGCATCTTCGGATTATTCTGAGACGAATGTAAGGCAGGAGGGTGTGGACGAGGCGGATGTTGTGAAAACAGACGGACGATATCTCTATACCCTGCGGGATAATGGGAGAGCGGTTGCGGTCACAGATACGAAGGAGGGTCTTGCGGCAGTCAGCGAGATCGAGCTTGAGGATTCCTATACCATTCAGGAGTTCTATGTAAATGGCGGAAAGCTGGTGCTGGCAGGCAGCACCTGGCAGGAGGAAAAGACAAAAGAGGGGTGGTATCGGAGCATTTCAAATACATTTGCGATTACCTATGATCTGTCTGATCCAGAAAAGCCGGAGAAGCTTGGAGAGGTGATGCAGAGCGGTGATTATCAGTCGTCCCGTATGGCCGGGGGGCATGTGTATCTGTTCAGCCAGTATTACGTATATGATAACGGCGCGGTAACGGCAAAGGATACGGATGCGTATATTCCAATGATCAATCAGGGACTCCTGCCGGAGGGGGATATTTATATGCCTGTTACCAAGAATGCATATATGTATGAGGTGATCAGTTCGATTGATATGGAGAAGCCGGACGAGGCAAAGGACAGTAAGGCAGTATTTACCGATGGAGGGGAGCTTTATGTAAGCGGACAGAATATTTACTGGTATGAGGACCGCTCCTGGTATACGGGAGATACGGTGATCAGGAGGATTTCTTATCAGGACGGGGAACTGAAGGCGGAGGCCTCAGGAATGGTAGGAGGCTATATCCATGATTCCTTCTGTATTGATGAGCATAAGGGCTATCTCCGGGTGATCACTACGGAGGGGGACACCAACAGCGTCTATGTGCTGGATGAGGAGCTGAAGACAATAGGCTCTATCGAAGGCCTGGCGGAGGATGAACGGGTGTATTCTGCAAGGCTTCTGGGGGATACCGGATATTTTGTGACCTACAGGGAGACAGATCCGCTGTTCTCTGTGGATTTCTCGGATCCGGAGAAGCCGGAGATCATCGGAGAGCTGAAGATACCGGGATTTTCAGAATATCTGCATTTTTACGGCGGGGATCTGCTGCTGGGGATCGGCATGGATGTGGATGAGGACGGATTTACCACGAACGGCGTGAAGCTGTCCATGTTTGATATCCGTGATAATACAGATGTGAAGGAAGTCCAGAAATATGTACTGAAAAATGTATACAGTGCGGATGTGATGTATGACTACCGGGCGGCGCTGATCGATGTGGAGAAGAATATCATCGGGTTCTCTGCTGACGGCGGAAACGGGGAAAGATATTACGTATTTTCCTATGATGCGGATAACGGATTTGAGTGTTTGATGGATGAGGCCGTAAATGGAAATGGTTACCAGACCGTAAGGGGAGTCTATATTGATACGATACTATACGTGGTAAAAGGAAATATTATTGAGGCATACAGCATGGAGGATTACAAGAAGATTGACGATATTATTCTGTAATAATCTTGTAATATTTTAATCCGATTATTTTGACAATGCATACACCATATGTTAAACTTGAATAAGCTATGGGACATCATAAACGATAAGCAGTCGAAACATTTTGAGGTGAGAACATTGGATAAATATGAATATCGGGTAAAAACAGAGCAGATGCTCGAACACATGGAGCATAAGCGCTATAAGAAAGCGATGGAGATTGCGGATACAATTGATTGGAAGCGTGTCAAGAATCCATCCATACTGAACAGCGTCAGTGAGATATACGAATATAACGGGGAGTTTCAGAAAAGCCGGGATGTACTGTTCATGGCTTATGATCGTGCGCCGAACAGCCGGAAGACCGTATACCGTCTGGGTACGCTGGCATTGAAGATCAATGATATAGAAGAGGCGTCGGACTGCTATGAAGAGTTTGTGAAGCTGGCTCCGAAGGATCCGAACCAGTTTATTTTGAAATATAAGATTTTGAAGGCCCGCAGGGCGTCTCTGGCTGATCAGATCGATGCCCTTGAGGAATTTAAGCGGGCGGAATATATTGAGAAATGGGCGTATGAACTTGCCAGGCTGTACGATCAGGCAGGCATGACTGCGGAGTGTCTGGAAGAATGTGATGATCTTATTCTGTGGTTCAGTGAAGGTAAATACGTATATCAGGCTATGGAACTTAAGATGAAATACAAACCGCTGACACCGTTGCAGCAGGAACGGTATGAGAGCCAGAAGAACGGGATGGGATTATCTGCCAGCCTTACGCCGGAGATGCCGAAGAGCACGTCTCCAGCGGCATCTGCCGCGGCAGGCGATGAATCAGTGGAGGATATTGTTGCCAGAATGATGAACTCTGTGGGCGGAGGCATATCGGATGCGACGAACCCGGATATGAAGCCGGTAACGGCGGACGAAGAAGAGCCTGCTACAGATTCCGCCAAAGCGGAGACCGGACAGGAGAGCTCCGGGACTGCGGGAGTATCGGCGGAAAAGGCACAGACGGCAGCAGACGGGGAAGAGGCGCAGCCTAAGGTGCACGGAGAGTCGAATATCCGCAGGACTGTCAAAGGGGCAACCCTTGCAGAGGCGCTCCGCAATGGATTTGCCGTGGCAAATGGAATTGATCTTGAGCCTAAGACTAAGGCGATTGATAAGCGGGACGAGGATCTGCGCATCACAGGGCAGATGAAGATCGAAGAGATTCTGATGGAGTGGGAAGCGAAGCAGAAAGAGAATGCGAAGGCGATCGACAGCCAGCGGAAGCGGGATGAAGAGGCACGGGCGCAGGAGAAGCTTGAGGCAGAGAAACGGCGCGAGGAAGAAGCGCGCCGTATTGAGAAGCAGCAGAGGGCGGCGGAAGAGGCCAGACGCCATGCAGAGCGGAGAGCTGCGGAAGAGAAGAGGCGGCTTGCGGCCAGAAAGGCAGAGGAAGAGCGTATTCTGGCTGAGCAGAAAGCAGAGGAAGAACGCAGACAGGCCATCTTGAAGGCGGAGGAAGAAGAGCGCAGGCTGGAGAAGCTTGCGGCAGGCAAGGCAGTGCAGGAGCTGGAAGAGGATCTGGAGAAACAGCCGGAGAAGGATGCTTTTGAGGATCATTATTTTGAAGAGGCCTATGAGGAGGCTCAGGAGGGAGCAGGAGAGCCTTACGAAGAAGAACCGGCGGCTTATCAGGAAGCTGTTGTAGACGAGTTTGAGGATGATTCTTATGAGGATATTGCAGATGGATTTGAGGAGGCCGGTGTAGACGAAGCAGAGGAAGAGCCGGAGGAATCTTATGAGGAAGCCGATGCAGAAGAAATTGAGGAAGCGTCTTATGAAGATGCAGAAGATGTATCTTATGGCTATGAGGAAGAAGATGACGATCTGGAGGATTTCTTTGCTGATCAGGAGGAGCTGCTGGAATCTACTGGTATGACGGCGGATTTAAGGAAGCTGATGGAAGAGTTGGAATCAGGCTCGGATGAGGATGTCTTTGAAGAAACCGAAGAGGATGAGCTTCGAGGAACCGAAGAAGAGGATGTCTACGAGGAACCGGTGGAGGATGAATCCCGTGAAGATTTCTATGAGAGGCCTGAAGAGGAAGCCTCTTATGAAGAGGAAGAGCTTTGGGATGAGACATCTGAGGAAGCGGCAGAAGAGGAGGCCTGGGAAGAGGCTTCTGAGGAGGCGGCAGAAGAGGAATCTTGGGAAGAGGCTTCTGAGGAGGCGGCAGAAGAGGAATCTTGGGAAGAGACCTCTGAGGAGGCGGCAGAAGACGGGTCTAAGGAAGAATTTTATGAACAGGCTGACCCGGATGAGCCGTGGGAAGACTATGTAGGCAGCTATGATGAAGAGGAAGCTTATGAGGAAGATGACTGGGACGAGTTTGAAGAAGAGTCTTATGAGGAGCCGGTAGAAGAACTGGAGGATGAATACGAAGAAGAGGAGCTTCCTGAGGAGGAACCTGAGCCGAAGGTATCGAAAGCCAGAAAAGAGCCGAAACCGCCGGAGGAACTTACGATAGAAGAGCCGACAGAGGAAGAGATCCAGAAAAGGATTAAGAAGGGCAAGGGCGGTATGCCGTTTGATACGGGGTTTGTGGTGACCGGGCGGTATGACCTGAGCGCAACCAGTGAGATCGGTCTCCGGGCAGGCCTTACGGAAGAGCAGAAGAAGCTGTTTTCTTATTTTGTACCGGTGCGCGGTATGAGTGAGCAGATTGTTGAGGTTCTGGATAATGACCGCAGAGAGAAGAGAGAAGGCACTTCCAGAACTGGTAATATTATTGTTATGGGCCAGAAGGGCTCCGGTAAGACTGTGCTTGCAGTTGATATTGTGAAGGCAATCCAGAAGCAGAGGAATTTGAAGCAGGGTAAGGTGGCGATAGTCACAGGCGAATCCTTGAACAAGAAGGAACTTACCAGTATCATACAGAAGCTCCGCGGAGGTGCGATCATCATTGAGAAGGCAGGAAAGCTTAACACCAGAACAATCAAGGAGCTGAGCCGCCTGATGGAGAAGAAGACAGGAGAACTGCTGGTGGTTCTGGAGGATCAGAAGAAGCCGCTTGAGAGAATATTTACGGCGAATCCTTCCTTTAAGAAGAAATTTACATCCAAGCTTGTGCTTCCGGCATTTATCAATGACGAGCTGGTAACCTTCGGGCAGACCTATGCAAAGGAGAGCGGTTATAAGCTGGATGAAATGGGTATTCTTGCACTGTACAGCCGGATTGATGTGATGCAGCGAGAGGATCACTCGGTAACGGTTGCCGAGGTAAAGGAAATTATGGATGAGGCAATCGAGCATTCTAAGAAGGCAAATGTAAAGCATTTTGCAAGAAGGGTATTCGGCAAAGGAACCGATGATTCTGACCGCATTATCTTGAAAGAGGATGATTTTAGGATCTAGAACGGAAAAATGTCGGATTATTGTGAAAAATAACCATACATTTAACGCGGAAAGAAGGAGTTTTGAGCAGATTGCTGCTTGAAACTCTTTCTTTTTATGTACAAATAAAGTATAATAATAGAATAAAGTGCGGGAAATCCGCAGATATTAAGAGCCGCGATCTTGTGCTCTTAATGAGATAATGATGTTGTGAGAAGGTGAGGATATGGCAGAAAAGAAAAAAGTAAAAGCTTATGAAGTGGGGGATTTTGATCATTATTTGTTCGGACAGGGGAATCATTACGAGATTTACAGGAAGCTGGGGGCGCATCCGGTTAAGGATGGCAGAAAGAAGGGCGTATATTTTGCGGTGTGGGCGCCGAATGCCAGGTCCGTGTCAGTTGTAGGTGAATTTAATAACTGGGACAGGACTGTGAATGTGATGGAGCGCACGGAGCCGCTTGGAATCTATACTTGTTTTGTACCGGATGCGGCGGAATATGCGATGTATAAATACTGCATTGAGACGTATAAAGGTGAGTTTATCAACAAGTCTGATCCGTTTGCTTATCATGCGGAGCTGAGGCCGGGTACGGCATCGAAGGTGTTTGACATTTCTAATATTAAGTGGACGGACAAGGCGTGGATGGAGCAGCGCAGGAAATGGAAGCATACGGAGAATCCGATGTCAATTTATGAGGTCCATATCGGTTCCTGGAAGAAGCATCCGGAAGGGGAGGACGGCTTCTATAATTACCGGGAATTCGCGAAGGAGATTACCAAATATGTCAAGGACATGGGATATACGCATATTGAGCTGATCGGCATTGCAGAGCACCCGTTTGACGGTTCCTGGGGCTATCAGGTGACCGGATATTTTGCTCCGACCTCCCGCTATGGGACGCCGGAAGACTTTGCATGGATGGTGGATTATCTGCACAAAAATAAGATTGGTATTATTCTTGACTGGGTTCCGGCGCATTTCCCAAGGGATGCCCACGGACTTGCTGATTTTGACGGGACGCCGGTATATGAATATGCAGATCCGAGAAAGGGAGAGCATCCGGACTGGGGAACCAAGATTTTTGATTTTGGCAAGAATGAAGTAAGGAATTTCCTGATTTCCAATGCGCTGTACTGGATAGAGCATTTCCATATTGACGGCCTGCGGGTGGATGCAGTAGCTTCGATTCTTTATCTGGATTATGGAAAGAAGGACGGAGAGTGGGTAGCCAACAAGTATGGCGGCAATAAGAATCTGGAGGCTGTCGAGTTCTTTAAGCATCTTAATTCGGTAGTGTTAGGCCGTAATCCGGGCGCTCTGATGATAGCGGAGGAGTCCACGGCATGGCCTGCGGTTACCGGAGCTGTGGAGGATGACGGACTGGGCTTCAGCCTGAAATGGAATATGGGATGGATGCACGATTTTACCGAATATATGAAGCTTGACCCTTATTTTCGGAAAGGCGCTCATTACAATATGACCTTTGCCATGAGTTATGCGTACAGCGAGAAGTATATTCTTGTACTGTCTCATGACGAGGTGGTGCATCTGAAGTGTTCGATGTTGAATAAGATGCCGGGGCTTGGATTTGACAAATTTGCAAACCTGAAGGCGGGATATGCATTTATGATGGGACATGCTGGCAAGAAGCTTCTGTTTATGGGGCAGGAATTTGCCCAGCTGCGCGAATGGAGCGAGAAGCGGGAGCTTGACTGGTTCCTGCTTGCAGAGGAGCCGCACCAGCAGATCCAGAACTGGGTGAGGGATCTTCTGCATTTATATAAACGCAGGAAGGCGTTTTACGAGCTGGATAATTCAGGGGAAGGTTTTGAGTGGATCAATGCAGACGATAAAGACCGAAGCATTTACAGTTTTATGCGCCATGCGAATGGCGGCAAACAGAATCTGCTGTTCGTGTGCAACTTTACGCCGGTGGCGAGGGATGACTACCGGGTAGGCGTACCGAGACGCAAGCAGTACAAGCTGATACTAAACAGCGACGAAGCAAAATATGGTGGAAGCGGCGCAGAGAGACCGAAGGTTTACAAGGCGGTAAAGTCTGAGTGCGACGGAAGGCCCTGCTCCTTTGCATATCCGCTACCAGCCTACGGAGTAGCGATTTTTGAGTTTTAGCGATAGCGGCGAGAGGCCGAAAGGCCTCGAGCTTGGCGGGAGCTGCGGTCATGCGGGCGCAGAAAGCCGGAGAGCGGAAAGTGAGGATACAGGATGCGCTTAAGAAATATACCGCGTGCAGAGGGTGTGCTGAAGGCACACCCTATTGTAGTGAAGGATGAGAAGATGCACAAAGGGAAATGGAAACAGGAATTTGGCAGCGGCAATCCCATTCACATTGAGATCGGTATGGGGAAGGGCAGCTTTCTTCTGGAGATGGCGGAGCGGAATCCGAAGATTGATTACATCGGAATTGAGCGGTATTCCAGTGTCCTTTTGCGCGCTGTGGAGAAATATGAGGAGCGTCAAGGGGGAGAAGGCCTGATTTTGATTGAAGAGGAAGAAAGGCCGGACTTTAAAATATATGAAGAGCTTCCGAATATACGCTTTATCTGTATGGATGCGGCAGCGGTTACAGATGTATTTGCCCCGGGGGAAATACAGAGGGTATATCTGAATTTTTCAGACCCCTGGCCGAAGAAGCGCCATGCAGGGCGGAGATTAACTTCCAGAGTATTTCTGGACCGTTATGGGAAAATTCTAACTGATAATGGGACGGTGGAATTTAAAACGGATAATAGTGAATTGTTCCACTTTTCACTGGAAGAAGCGGAGAGCGCCGGATGGAGGCTTACGGCACATACATGGGATCTGCACAAAGATGAACGGATGAACCAGGGAAATGTGATGACGGAATATGAGGCCAAATTTTCCGGTATGGGAAATCCGATCCATAAGTTGATTGCAGAAAGACAGACATTGCTGTCCGCAGGTTTGCCTGGGAACAGTAACACCAGATAGGGCATATAGAATATACTGTAATAGAGGTGATATATGTGATTCATTTGACGGCAAAAAATTTTGTGATAGAGGCCAAACGCTGCCGGGGACCGGTGGTGGTAATGTTTTACGCGGTATGGTGTGGAAAATGTGCCATGATGAAGCCTGTGGTAGAGCAGATGGAGAGAAGGTACTATGACCGGATTAAATTCTGTGAAGTAGAAATTGAGGAATCGGCCGTACTTGCGGCGGAATACAGTGCCGATATTGTTCCTACTTTTGTAACCTTCAAGGATGGAGAGGTGTTCAGCTTTATGCAGGGCGTGATCCAGGAGGATGTTTTTGAAGAGCGTGTCCGGGAACTGCTTTAAGAGTATTTTTATAAAATCCTAAGAATTGCTTAGTGTACATTCCTGAGAGAATGTGCTATATTATGTGGAGGATAATTTTATCCGATTGCCTGAAATATTTTATTTTCAGAAGATTAAAAAGGGGAAATGCATCGAGGGAGCCGATGCAAGGAGGGATTTTTATGAAGATGAAGAAGATTTTACCGCTTCTTATGGCTGCGGTGGTGATGACGGCCGGTATCCCAATGACGGCTGGTGCGGCAGATCTGGCAGAAGAACCGGATGCGGGAGTACAGACGGACGCCGGAACAGAAGATGTGCCGGCAGCAGATGGCGGTACGGATGAGACAGAGACGATTGTTCCAGATACGGACGGGGAGAATCCGGATGCGGCAGATCCGGCAGAAGAACCGGAAGAGGAAGTAAAGGACGAAGATGAGCCTGTAGAGGTGCTGGAAGGCGCCGAGGTGGATACAGATAATGTTGTTACTTTAGGAGAGAATCTGTCAGAGGATCAGAGAAATGCAATGTATGAATATTTTGGGACCTCTGCTGACAAGGCAAGGACGATTATTGTTACCCATGCTGATGAAGTGAAGTATATGGAAGGCATCGCTACGGCAGAGCAGATTGGCGCGACCACGAACAGCTGTGCATATGTGGAGCCTACAGATTCCGGCGGAATCAAGGTTAAGACCGCTAATCTGAACTATGTGACTAGCAGCATGATCGCAAGCACACTGACAACCGCCGGCATGGAGAACGGCAATGTAATCGCGGCATGTCCGTTTGAAGTATCCGGAACCGGAGCACTGACTGGTATTATCATGGCATATGAGACGGCCAGCGGCGAGAGTCTGGATGCAGGCAAGAAGGAAGCAGCCATGGAAGAGCTGATTGCTACCGGTAATTTGTCAGACGCACTTGGTTCAGAAGCTGCAACGGAGGTTATGAACGAGGTCAAGACAGAGATTATCGATAAGGGACTGACAGATCCGGAAGAGATCGGGGAGGCAGTGGATAAGATTGCCGCAAACCATGATGTAACCCTGACGGATGAACAGAGACAGCAGATTGTATCTGTCATGGAGAAGATTTCCCAGTTCGATTACGACCTGAGTGCTATCCAGAATACGCTTGACAGCCTGAATGATAAAGTGGGAGTGCTGGAAAGCGCATGGAAATCTATCAAGAGCTTCTTCGTGGGTTCTGATGATGGTATTTTGAGCCAGACCAATGACGAAGCGCTGGGCGGAGATGTGCTGACGGACAGCACGGTCAGTGAAGGCGGTTTTAAAGACGGACTGATCACGCGGATTGTTAATTTCTTTAAGAAGGATTAATGCAGGCAGGACACGATACAGTCTTCTGATATGAATGGAAAGATTATTTGGGCGGTACTTTTACCGCCCTTTTTCTATATGAAATTGAACTCTTAGGAAGAGCTTCCGGTGAACGGCGGAGAGAAAATGGATCATACCGGAGGAAGAAATAGAGGGATTTCCGGCGGAAAACAGGTAAAAACAAAAAACATCAGAACGGTAAAGGCCCAGCACAAAAATATGGTTAAGGACTCCCGGACATGAAGTTTTTTACTGCATTTTGAGGAGACACAGTACGCAGTCATAACGCCGGCAAAGAACAAAAAGATGTCTATTGGTGTATAATTTTTTCCAAGAATACCGCTGTATCCATAGTAAAGAAATGTGATTGCAAGCATGCCTGTCCATACTCCGGCGAAGCGCGCGGCAAAAAAGACGGCCGGTGCGGGGCGCTGCAGAAAGTATTCTGCCAGCGAAACCAGCAGGAAGGGAAAAAAGAGAAGCTTCAAATGTTCCCAGACAGATTCGTTGATGGGAGCAATCAGTGCGGTTATTGGATTGCGCCCGGAAAATTCATACATGAAATGGGCAAAGATGCCGATAATTATAGTTATTAGTATAAAGGGAAGATCCCTGCGCCGTACAAATCGATACATCATTTATATTCCTCCATTCTATTTTATGCGGACATAGGGAAGGATATGAGTAAAAATTGTGCTGTAATTCTCGTTTTTTTGGAAGGCGGCATGTGGACGCGGCATAATTTTGAAAAAAATGTAAAAAAATACTTGCATTTTTGAAGAATATCCGATATAATAATTTTTGCGTTACAGAGAGTGACAAATAAGAGATGCGCGATTAGCTCAGCTGGCAGAGCACCTGACTCTTAATCAGGGTGTCCAGGGTTCGAACCCCTGATCGCGCAGTTGAAATCACTGTTTTTGGAGATTATACTCCGGGGACGGTGGTTTTTTTATATCGGCTGATATGAATAGAGTAAACACGTAATAGTATGAAAGGAAATGGAGCAGAGAATATTGAATACGATAGTGTATCATATTGCAAATGATGAAAAAGAGTATGTATTGGAGGAAGCGGCGGAGATTATCCGAAGCGGAGGACTGCTTGCGATTCCGACGGAAACAGTATACGGTCTGGGGGCTGATGCGCTGAATGGAAAAGCAGTCTTAAAAATATTTGAGGCGAAGGGAAGGCCGCAGGATAATCCTCTGTTGATACATATTCCGGAGGCGGCCTGGCTGGAGAAGTACTGTGAGGATATTCCTCCTCTGGCATACAGGCTTGCGGAGGAATTCTGGCCGGGACCGCTGACAATGATATTGAAGAGCAGGGCGTGCATTCCGAGTGAAACCACATGTGGATTGGAGACAGTGGGCGTACGGTGCCCGGATAATGAGGTGACGGCTGAAATTATCCGCCTGGCCGGGGTTCCGGTTGCGGCGCCTTCGGCAAATCGTTCCGGGCATCCGAGCTGTACCTCTGCAGAGCAGGTAATGGAGGACTTTGCAGGAAGAATCGAGGGTATTGTGGATGACGGCGCCTGCCGGGTGGGGGTGGAATCTACGATTCTTGATATGACAAGCACTCCGCCGAAGCTGCTCCGCCCGGGCGGGCTTTCCCTTGAGGATATTCGGAAAGTGGTTCCGGAGGCGGAAGCGGATGAAGCGGTTTACAGACAGCTGAAGGAAGGTGAGAAGCCCAGGGCGCCGGGGATGAAGTACAGGCATTATGCGCCTGAGGCGCCGATGACGGCGGTTCTTGGGGGCGGACTGAAAACAGCGGACTATATAAAGAAGCATATTAAAGCCGGTGAGGGAGTGATATGCTATGAGGAATATCTGGATATGTTTGAAGGATATGAATGCAGGTCTCTGGGCAGGGAAGGAAGCCCCGAGGAGCATGCGGGAAAGGTTTTCGGGGTACTCAGGAGCTTTGATAAGACAGCAGTGACACATATTTGGACCCAGTGTCCCCGAGAGGAGGGACTGGATCTTGCGGTGAGCAACCGGCTCAAGAAGGCGGCAGGGTTTTGCCTGATAAATGTCTGATAGATGATGCCATGGGCAATGGGCATCTTATTGATAGCATGGAGCGTCTGTTTATGTGATGCGTTGAGCTAAAGCGCGGGAAAGGCTCGCTATGTAAAAGCTTTGCCTCAGCGGCTGTCTGTAGAAAGGAATCATTGCACAATCGTGTGCGCTGATTCCTTTTTTGGTTCACAAAGAAAACTCAGTACATAAGATTAAAATATGCGGACTTGGTTTTGCCGGAAAAATGCGCTATAATACTTGGAAAATGTGTATAGGGAGTTAATAGAAGGATGAACGTCGAAGGAAAAAAGAAACATTTAATACGGAGGTTTTGGCCGTATCAGAAAAAGTATTTAAAAACAGTTATATTGGATCTGTTCTGCGCGGCATTAACCTGTCTGTGCGATTTAGTGATGCCGCTGATCCTGCGGACCATTACGGACCTGGCTATGAATGATCTGGCGGCGCTTACGGTATCGCTGGTGTTTCGGCTTGCGGCGCTGTATCTTGTGCTGCGTCTGATTGATGCGGCGGCGCAGTATTTTATGGCGGACATGGGGCATGTGATGGGCGTGTACATAGAAACGGATATGAGACAGGATGCCTTTGACCATCTGCAGAGGCTTGGATATACCTATTATTCTAATACGAAGATCGGTCAGATCATGGGGAGGATTACGAACGATCTGTTTGATGTGACGGAATTTTCTCATCACTGCCCGGAGGAGTTTTTTATTGCCGGGTTGAAATTTGCGGTCAGCTTTTCAATTCTGTGTACCTATAGTATACCCCTTACGCTGATTATATTTTTATGCATACCGCTTATGGCAGTTTCTTCGATTTACCTGAACCGGAGGCTGCAGGGAGTATTCCGCAGACAGCGTGTACAGATCGGCGAGCTGAATGCACAGATTGAGGACAGTCTTCTGGGTGAGCGGGTGGTCAAGGCCTTTGGTGTTGAGGAGCAGGAGAAGCAGAAGTTTGCCAGAGGAAATGCTGCGTTTAAGACAATCAAGAAACATACTTATAAATATATGGCGTTGTTTCAATGCTCCACCAGACTGTTTGACGGATTGATGTATCTGGTAGTAATTCTGGGCGGAGGATTGTTTGTGATCGATGAGCGGATTACACCAGGAGACCTGGTGGCCTATGTGCTCTATGTGTCGACGCTGATTACGACGATCCGCAGGATCGTGGAATTTGCAGAGCAGTTCCAGAGAGGGATGACCGGCATCGAGCGTTTCTTTGAAATTATGGATGCAGAGGTTGAGATTGAAGATGAATCGGACGCAGTGCCGCTTAAAGCAGATTACGGATGCATTGAGCTGAAACAGGTATGCTTTGAGTACCCGGATGACCACAATGCGGTGCTGAAAAACTTAAATCTCAGGATTGAAGCAGGCGAGCGGGTAGCGCTTGTGGGGCCTTCCGGCGGAGGAAAGACCACGCTCTGTAATCTAATTCCCAGATTTTATGATGTAACTTCCGGAAGGATCGAGATTGACGGCCAGAATATCCGCGGCGTGACGCTTAAAAGCCTGCGGGATTCCATTGGAATTGTACAGCAGGATGTGTATCTGTTCAGCGGAAGCGTGGCGGAGAATATTGCCTATGGCAGGCCGGACGCGGGCTTGGAGGAAATCCGCCGGGCGGCAGAGCTTGCCGGCGCCGATGAATTTATTAGAGAGCTGAAGGATGGATACGATACCTATGTGGGAGAGCGGGGAGTGAAGCTGTCCGGCGGGCAGAAGCAGAGGATTTCTATTGCAAGAGTATTTTTGAAAAATCCACCGATCCTAATCCTGGATGAGGCCACAAGCGCATTGGATAATGAGAGTGAGACGCTGGTGGGACAGAGCTTGGAGAAGCTGGCAAAGGGACGTACGACGCTGACGATTGCGCACAGGCTTACAACGATCAAGGATTATGACAGGATTCTGGTTCTGGAGGGAGACGGAATTGCAGAATCAGGCAGTCATGAGGAGCTTCTGGCACGGAAAGGAATATACTACCATCTCTGGAATCAAAGCTTTGGCTAAAAAGCAGATTGATTTTTCCGATGTGATGTGCTAAAATGTTAACACGAAATTATGTGCGGGGGGGTCGTACATGATACAAATAGTAAAAGAAAGCACAGAGAGGATGGTTCGGAATTGAAAAAATACATAATTAAGCGTCTGGCGCTCGGCATTGCAAGTATATTCGTTGTTGCAACGCTGACATTTTTTCTCATGAATCTGGTTCCGGGAGGACCGTTTGTTGCAGAGAAGTCTATCAGCAAGGCGGCTCAGGAGGCGCTGGAAGCGAAGTACGGATTAGACAAGCCGTTATTGGAACGGTATACCACGTATATGTCAGATTTTGTCAAGGGAGATATGGGGTTCAGCCTCCGGCAGAGAGGACGTACGGTATCTGACATCATATTTTCAAAGTTTCCTGTATCTGCAGGGCTTGCAGGTATTGCTGTTGTATTAGCACTTCTTCTGGGCATACCGCTTGGATGTATATCGGCATACAACAGAGGAAAATTCGCTGATAATTTCATCATTGTTCTGGCGACCTGCGGGATCGCCATACCAAGCTTTATAAGCAGTGTACTGCTTCTGTATACCTTTGGAAGCAGATTGAACATTCTTCCTACGGTCGGACTTAACACACTGTCTTCTTATATTATGCCGGTGACAGCTCTGGCAATTTATCCTACGGCATATATTACCCGTTTGATGCGTTCCAGCCTTTTGGATGTTATGGGACAGGATTACATACGTACCTCGAAGGCGAAGGGAGTTTCCAGCTTTAAGACGCTGTTCAAGCATGCGCTGCGCAACGCGATCCTTCCGGTTGTAACCTATGTAGGACCGATGCTTGCAGGACTTATGACAGGATCCTTCGTTGTAGAAAAGATTTTTACGATCCCGGGACTTGGACGGGAATTTGTATCTTCTATAACAAATCGTGATTATACGATGATCATGGGGACAACGATAGTCCTGGCGACCCTGATTATAACGGCGAATGTAATTGTAGATATTCTCTACAAGATTATAGATCCGCGGATTAAATTAAAATAGAGAGCAGGTGTAAGAAGTACAATGAGTAATAAATTTCCCAGCCTTCAGCTGAAAGAAGAGGATTTTCTCCCCGCTTCAGCCGAGGAAAAACAGAGTCTTGTTATTATGCGCAAAAGCGTTAATTTCTGGGCGGATGGTATGCGCCGCCTGCGCAAAAATAAAATTGCAATTGTCAGTTTGTTTTTCATTATTATGATTATTATATTTGCATACGTTCTGCCTTCCTTCTGGCCTTACAGCTATGAACAGCAGATTAAATACAGTGAAAACTTAGCCCCGTTTGAATATGGCAGGATGGAGCAGGAACTCATTGATGCGGGAGAGAGCGTATTTCCTCATATCTGTGGTACGGACAAGCTTGGGCGTGACTTTGCGGTCCGCCTGATGATGGGAACCCGTATCAGTCTGAGCGTTGGACTTGTGTGTGCGGCTCTTGTCCTTCTTGTGGGAGCGACATACGGTGCTATTGCAGGCTTTGCAGGAGGATGGACCGACAATATTATGATGCGTATTACGGATATTTTGTATACGATACCGGATATTCTTTTGATCATTATACTTTCTATGGCGCTTAAGCCTGCTCTGGAGAGCTTGGCGGCTCGTCCCGGATTTGGGTGGATGCAGAAGATGGGTCCGAATTTGATCGCAATTTTTTTGGTGTTCGTGCTGCTCTACTGGGTTGGCATGGCCCGGATTACCCGCTCGCAGGTTCTGATATTGAAGGAGTCGGAGTATGTAACGGCGGCCCGCGCTCTTGGCGCGTCCGGCGGAAGGATCGTGAAGAAACACCTTCTTACAAACTGTATCGGTACTCTGATCGTTACGACTACACTGCAGATTCCTTCTGCGATTTTTACAGAGAGCTACTTAAGCTTCCTCGGACTTGGTGTTGCGGCGCCTATGCCGTCTCTGGGGTCGCTTGCAACAGATGCCGTAAAGGGCATGAATACATATCCGCATCTTTTGATTCTTCCGGCGGTGATGATCAGTGTCATAATACTGGTGTTCAATCTTTTTGGCGACGGACTGAGGGATGCATTTGATCCGAAACTGAAGAATTAAAGGAGGTACGAGCGTTTTGAAGGAAAAGCTATTAGAGATTAAAGATGAATACCTGTCCTTTTTTACTCCAGCCGGTGAAGTGAAGGCTTTGAACGGAGTCTCTTTCTCAATGGAGGAGGGAGAAGTGCTTGGAATTGTAGGAGAATCCGGCTCGGGCAAGTCGGTTACGGCTTATTCGCTGATGGGCCTTACTGCTTATCCAGGAAAGCTTGTGAGCGGCACGATCCGTTTTAATGGACATCAGGTAGAGACAATGACCGAAAAGGAATTTCGGAAAATGCGGGGAAATGAAGTCTCTATCATTTTCCAGGATCCGATGACAAGCTTAAATCCGGTCTATACGATTGGGAATCAGATCAGGGAGGTTATCCTGTTACATACAGATAAGACCAAGAAAGAAGCGCAGGAGCGCGCAAAGGAGCTTCTGGAGCTTGTCGGGATCAACGAGCCGGAAAAGCGGCTGAAGCAGTATCCCCATGAGCTGTCCGGCGGTATGCGCCAGCGTGTAATGATCGCGATCGCCCTTGCCTGTGAACCGAAGCTTCTGATTGCGGATGAGCCTACTACGGCGCTTGATGTTACGATACAGGCGCAGATTTTAGAGTTGATGCAGGAGCTTAGAGAGAAGCTCGGAATGAGTATTATTATGATCACTCATGATCTGGGTGTTGTTGCGAGCATGTGTGAGAAGATTGCGGTCATGTATGCAGGGCATATTATAGAGTATGGAACAGCGGATGAGATTTTCTATTCTCCGAAGCATGAGTATACGAAAGGATTGATCAGGTCCATTCCAAAGCTTGATACCGAAGAGGATGAACGTCTGGTACCGATCGAGGGTCAGCCGGTGGATCTTCTGAACCCGCCGAAGGGATGTCCTTTTGCACCAAGATGTGCAAGCTGTATGAAGATCTGTCTCGACCAGATGCCGCCAAAGACAGAATTGAGCGATACACATTACAGTCACTGCTGGCTGCTTCAGAAAGATCAATTTGAGGAAGGAGGCAGGGGACTGTGAATAAACAAGACATTTTGATGGAAATACAGCATCTGCAGCAGTACTTTCCGGCAGGAGGCTACGGAAAGAACAAGCGGGTTGTAAAAGCGGTCGATGACGTGTCTTTTGCAATCCGAAGAGGCGAGACGCTGGGACTTGTAGGGGAGTCTGGCTGCGGAAAAACAACAGTCGGCCGTACCATGCTCCGGCTATATGAGCCTACGGACGGACGTATTATATATGATGGAAAGATTATATTTGACAGCGGAAAGCATCCGCTGCAGAATCCGGATGGAACACCGCAGAGGGACGGAAACGGCAATGTGATCCTGGGTACCAAGAGTGCTGTAGATATGCTGCCATACCGGCGCAGGATGCAGATTGTTTTTCAGGATCCATATGCAAGTCTGGATCCCCGTATGACGATTGGAGATATTGTCGGAGAGCCTATTGATATCCATAAGCTTGCGAACAGTAAAGAGGAAAGGCGCGACCGTATTCTTTCGCTTCTGGAGCGTGTGGGGCTTAACAGCGAGCACGCCAACCGGTATCCCCATGAGTTTTCCGGAGGACAGAGGCAGCGTGTGGGTATTGCCCGTGCGCTTGCGGTAGACCCGGAGTTTATTGTCTGTGACGAGCCGGTTTCTGCGCTTGATGTTTCGATACAGGCACAGGTGGTCAATATGTTTGAGGATCTTCAGAAAGAGCTGGGACTGACCTATCTGTTTATCGCTCATGATTTGAGTATCGTGAAGCATATATCTGACCGTATCGGCGTTATGTATCTTGGAAAGCTGGTTGAGCTTGCAGACAGCTATGAACTGATCACAAAAAGCGCCCACCCGTATACGCGCAGCTTGATTTCGGCAATTCCGATCGCAGATCCGAAGACTGCCCGGGCTTCCAAACGTATCCCGCTGCAGGGAGATGTGCCGAGCCCGTTAAATCCGCCGAGCGGATGCCGCTTCCGGACGAGATGTCCGTATGCGACAGAGCAGTGTGCCGGGGAGTGTCCGGAATTTAAAGAGATCAGCCCGGGGCACTGGGCGGCCTGTCATAATCTGGAACAGGTAAATTAATACAGGTATCCCATATGCTGGATAAGCATATTTTGGATATAAAGCAATAGAAAAGAAAATGGAGGAAAAATTATGAAAGCAAAAAGATTAGCTGCAGTTTTGCTGACAATCTGTATGACGCTTTCTCTTGCGGCCTGCGGCGGAAAAGGTTCCAGCTCTGATGATGCAGGATCTTCTGACGGTGCATCCGGTGAAGGCGGAGAGATTACAGTACAGATTGGACCGAACCCTGAGACACTGGATCCGGCGCTTAACAGTGCTGTTGACGGCGGAAACATGCTCATTACCCTGTTTGAGACGCTTCTTATCATCGATGAGAATAACGAGGTACAGCCGGGACAGGCTGAATCCTATGAGGTGAGCGATGACGGACTTGTATGGACATTTACCATGCGCGACGGCCTGAAGTGGAGCGACGGCTCGGAACTTACCGCAAAGGATTTCGAGTATACCTTTAAGCGTATCTGCGATACGGATCTTGCCGCACCATATGCGGAGACTGTTGTAGGTATGATCGACGGTTATCAGGATGCTGTCGGCAACCCGGATGAGAACGGTGAGATGACAACAGAGCCTGATATTGAGAAACTGAATGTTGTGGCGAGCGATGATGGAAAGACACTTACCATTACACTGGCTTATCCATGCTCTTACTTTGATAAGATTGTAGCATTTGGAACCATGAGCCCGGTTCAGCAGGCAACTGTTGAGGAAAACGGTGATTCTTGGTCTGTTGCTCCAGAGACCTATGTATGTAATGGTCCATATATGATCAGTGAGTGGGTTCCAAGTGAGCGTATCGTATGCAAGAAGAATCCAAATTACAGCGGCGGATGGGATTCTTCCCGTATTGTTACAGATACCCTGACATTCCTTCTGCTTGAGGATCCCAGCGCATCTTATGCTGCTTATACAGGCGGAGAGGCGCTTATGATCAAGGATGTGCCTACAGAGGAAATCCCAAGCCTTACACCGGCAGAGGACGGCGGAGATTATTATGTGGATCCAATCCTTGGAACTTATTATCTGAGTATGCAGACACAGAAGGAGCCGTTTAACAATGTAAATGTACGTAAAGCGCTGAATCTTGCCATTGACCGTGATTATATTGCTAATGTGATCATGCAGGGTACTTACAGCCCGGCATACAACTTTGTAGGTCCTGGTGTTATAGATGCAGATCCAGAGAACATGTTCTATGATGTATCTATTGAAGCAAATGGCGGAAAGCCATTTATCAGCGAGGATTACGAAGCAAATCTGGAAGAAGCTAAGGCTGCTCTTGCAGAGGCAGGCTATCCGGATGGAGAAGGCTTCCCGACTATTACTTATTCTACAAATGATTCAGGATACCATGTAGCTGTGGCTGAGTATCTTCAGAACTGCTACAAGGAGCTTGGAATTACCATGAATATCGACAAGGTTGAGTGGGCTTCCTTTACTCCGCAGCGCCGTGCCGGCGACTATGAGATGGCCCGTAACGGATGGGTTATGGATTACAACGATGCTTCCAATATGATTGAGCTTCTTTACTCATCAAACGGAAACAATGATGGTAAGTATAACAGCAAAGATTTTGATGCGGCAATTGATGCATCCAGATGTGCAGATGTAGAAGAGCACTATGCGGCACTTCATGAGGCTGAGAAGATCATGATGGAAGATTATGCATGTATTCCGGTTGCCAGCTACAACGATTTCTGGCTGCAGTCTCCTTCTTTGAAGGGTACATGGCACAGTCCATACGGATACTGGTATTTCCAGTATGGATATGTGGAGGAGTAATCCGAAGACAGTATAATAGTATAAAAATATTGAGAATTCATACGCTCGGTGATATAATGTCACCGAGCGTTATTCTTTTTAGAAAATGCATCCTGTTCTATAATATATTATTTTATCCGGGAAAGGGCGTAAGAAGGTGCTGACCATGCGGCAACAACCAGAGGAGAGCCTGATACTTCCGGTCTGCTTGTGTTTTCTAAAGAAATCCACGTTCACATTTCCCCATAAAAAAGGGCTGAAAGACAGGGGACACATCCGGCATCCGATATCTGCCGGTGCGCCGTTTTATCAGCAGAAAAGGAGAAACAATATGACAGTAGCGGCAGAAGCGAAAACAAACACAAAGGGAGGCACCCGTTACATGGTAGAGCTGGCCTTGATGATTGCGATCATCTTTATCATGGCATTTACACCGCTGGGGTACTTGCGGACACCGGGAATTTCAATCACGTTCCTTACCGTACCGGTGGCTGTGGGAGCGATGATCCTCGGACCGTCAGGAGGGGCGGCGTGCGGTCTGGCATTCGGTATTACCAGCCTGATGCAGTGCTTCGGCATAAGTCCGATGGGAGTAATGCTTCTTGGAATCAATCCCTTTGGAACTGTAGTTACCTGTATTGTACCGCGGGTTCTGGAGGGGCTTTTGTGCGGTCTGGTTTTTAAAGGAGTGCGGAAGAAAAGGAAAAATCCAGCTTATTTCATCGGAGGGCTGACCTGTCCGGTTTTGAATACGGTCCTGTATATGTCTTCTCTGGTGCTGTTCTTTTATCAGACAGACTATATACAGGGATTTGTAGAGGGTCTTGGGGTATCGAATCCGCTGACCTTTGTAGCGGCATTTGTGGGCGTACAGGGCGCCGTCGAGGCGGCCGTGTGTACGGTGGTGTCTGCGGCTGCTGCGCGTGCATTGGCGGCGGCACTTAAATCAGCATAGAGGTGTATAGTTTCTGCCAGTGCGGCCTGAATCAACCGCACTGGCAGAAAAAATTAAAAATGTATCAAAGGAAGGTAAGACGATGGAGATAAATGAGTTTGTACAGGAAATCAATATTACGGAAATAGAAGGCCTGCGCATTGGAAATGCGCAGGACGATGAGGCGGAGACGGGAGTGACGGTGCTTCTGTTTGAACAGGGTGCGAAGGCAGGGGTGGATGTGAGCGGCGGGGGGCCGGCATCCAGAGAGACCCGGCTTCTCGAACCATTGACGGCGGATAATCCAATCAATGCGATTGTGTTGTCGGGCGGCTCTGCATTTGGGCTTGCAGCGGCGGACGGCGTGGCGCGGTATCTGGAAGAGAGAGGGATTGGCTATGACACAGGTTTTGCCAAGGTGCCGCTAGTATGCCAGTCCTGTATCTATGATCTTGGTATCGGACGTGCTGACGTACGGCCGGATGCGGATATGGGCTATGCCGCCTGTGAGGATGCACAAAGGAACCAGCCGGATTGCGGCAGCATCGGGGCGGGCTGCGGTGCGGCAGTAGGTAAGCTTTATGGGATGGAGAGGGCATCGAAAACCGGACTTGGCATTTATGCAGTGAAGGCGGGAATTCTTAGGATGGCGGCAGTTGTAGTAGTGAATGCATTGGGTGATATCTTTGACCCGGATACAGGGGAGAAGCTCGCCGGACTGCGTACAGAAGACGGGGGCGGTTTTGCGGATACCCGGCAGGAAATCTATAAGATTAGCAGACGGACAGATCTTTTTGCCGGGAATACTACGATTGGCGCAATAATTACCAACGGAAAATTCTCAAAAGCAGAAATGAACAAGATTGCATCCATGGCAAGAAGCGGATATGCGAGATGTATTAATCCGGTGGGGACAATGGCGGATGGAGATACGATTTACGCGGCATCCATAGGGGATGTGCCGGCAGATATTAACGCGGCAGGGACACTTGCGGCTGAGGTTATGGCGGAGGCCATAAAGAAAGCTGTAAAAAATTATAGTTTTATTTCGATAAAAAATTGTCAAAATTAGCAATTGCATTTATAGAAAAAAGGAGTATACTATTTAGTGTTTTAGAATGTATACTTTTAATAAGAAGGAATAGAATGGAGGCAGCATATGCAGCACATGGATGCTATCATTAAGCGGCTGGAAGATGTCGAGCTGACGGCAGAGCAGATCGTGGACCGTGCAGAAGCCGGCAAGAATGATATCGGCCAGCGTATTCAGGCGCAGAGGAATGAATTTGACGAGAAGCTGGCAGCTGAGACAGATGAGAAGCTTGCAAAGGTCAAGGCTGAGGCAGACCGGAAGCTGAACCAGATTCTTGAGAACGAGAAGCAGAGGCAGCACTCGATCATTGACAATCTGGAGAAGGAATATGAAGAGAATCACGAGGCGTATGCGCAGGAGATTCTGGAGAATATTATAGCTGTATAGAACATTTGAGGTGGTAACATGGGAAATGTAATGTCATACAGCGGTATTGTGACAAAGGTTCGCGCCATGCAGGCGAAGCTTCTTACGGAGCGTGATTTTGAAAATATTGCGGGCTTAAGAAGTGTTCCGGAGGTGGTGGAATACCTGAAGGGGAAGCCGGCATATGCAGATGCATTGAACCGGATGGACGATACGCTGTATCACAGAGGAAATGTGGAAAAGGTCCTCGGCCAGTCGCTGTATGCGGATTATTCCAGAATATACCGGTTTGCAGGTATGAAGCAGAAGCAGTTTATCAAAGGGTTCTGGAAGCAGTATGAGATTGCACTGATCAATTACTGTCTGCGTATCGTGTTTAATCATTACGACATGCCGTTTGATCTGGACTATAAGAAGGAATATTTTGACCGTTATTCGCAGATTTCAATTGATAAACTGGTTACGTCGGAGAATATCGGAGAGCTGGTTGAGAATCTGAAAGGGACGGAATATTATGAGCCGCTGTGGCGGTTCCGGGATTCCGAAGAAGCGACCCTATATGATTACAATATGGCTTTGGATCAGTATTATTTCCGAAACGCATGGCGCAGGCAGCGGAAGGCGCTGAGTAAGGAAGAACGGAAATTGTATACAAGAGACTGCGGAGTGAAGATCGATCTTTTGAATCTGCAGTGGATCTACCGGGCGAAGAAGTATTACCATATGCTTCCGCCGGATATTTATCAGATGATGATACCCATCCAGTACCGGCTGAAGGAAGAAGAATTTAAGGCTCTGGTCGAAGCGCCGTCTCTGGAGCAGTTTATTCAGCTTGTCTCAAATACATATTATAAGAGATATCTGGATGCGTCGTGGCAGCAGTACGCTGTTGAACAGGTGTATAAGGACTGCCTGCACAAGCTGTATATATCAGACCGGAGAAGGAATCCTTATTCTATCGCGACAGTAAACACTTACCTGTTTTTGAAGGAAGAGGAGATTGATAAATTAATTACGGCCCTTGAGTGTATCCGATATGGATTGTCACAAAAGGAAACGCTGGAGTACTTAGGAGGTGTGAGTCAATGATTGTAAAGATGAAATTTCTGCAGATCAGCGGACCAGAGACGGATATTGACCGGATGTGCAATCAGTATCTTTCCAGGCACGAGATGCAGCTTGAGAGCGCAATTGCCGAACTTAAGACGACTGACAATCTGCTGCCCTTTGTGGAGGTAAATCCTTACCGGGGTTCTCTTGCAAGAGCGGAGCAGTTCTGCGGGCTTCTCGAGGGGGAGAAGCCCAAACCGGATATGACGATGGATAAGGAAGCAGTTATGTCCATGCTTTGGGAGATTCAGCACGAATATGTGGAGATGCAGGAGAAGAGAGATCTGTTGAAGAAACAGTCCGATGAAACGAGGGAAGGCGCCAATGCGCTGGAGCCGTTCCGATCTATGAATGTGGATCTGGGAAAGGTATCCGATTACCGGTTTTTGAAGGTACGTTTCGGGCGTTTGGGGCTGGAGCAGTACCGAAGGCTGGACAAATATCTGTTTCGGGATTTGAAGGCGGTATTTGTGGAAGGCTCCCGCAATGAAAATTATGTGTATGGAGGCTATATTGCCGCGAACCGTGATAGCGGAGAGGTGGATTCGATATTTAATTCTCTTCGGTTTGAACGGATTTCGCTTGGAGGCAGTTTTACGGGAACACCGGAGCAGGCCTATCAGGAAATAAAAAAGAAACAGGATTACATGAAACAGCAGATTGATGAGCTTGATAAGAAGATGGCGGAGCTTATGAACTCCCACGCCGCACAGCTTTTAGGAGCGAAGGAGCAGCTGAGGGAGCTGGCAGATTATTTCGACATCCGCAAGAAGGCGGCAAAGATTGGCGGCAATGAGGAGAAGGGCGGACGATATATCCTCTGCGGCTGGATGGGCGAAGATGATGTAACTCAGTTTTTGAAGGAAACCAGAGACGATCCGAATGTGATGGTTATGGTGGAGGAAAACAGAGAGAAATTCTTTGGAGATCCGCCGACGAAGCTAAAGAATCCCCGGTTCTTTAAGCCCTTTGAGATGTTTATTGAGATGTATGGTCTTCCGGCGGCAGGTGAGATGGATCCGACCATGTTTGTGGCGCTGACCTATACCTTTATCTTTGGCGCTATGTTTGGAGATTTGGGGCAGGGAGCAGTGCTGTTCGCGGCAGGCGGCCTGCTGTATCTAACAAAGAAGATCAATCTGGCAGGGATAATTTCGGTTGCAGGACTCTTCTCCATGTTTTTTGGATTGATGTTCGGCAGCGTGTTTGGATTTGAGGATATACTTCCGGCGATATGGCTGAGGCCTGTGGAAGCGATGACCAGACTGCCGTTTGTGGGCCAGCTAAATACAGTATTTATTATAGCGATTGCTTTTGGTATGGCGTTGAATATCCTGGTGATGATCTTCCAGATCATTAACGCGGCAAAGGTACACGATCTGGAAAATCTTCTGTTTTCCCACAACGGTATTGCAGGCTTGGTGTTCTATGGATTTATTGTTCTGACGGTTGTTTTGTATATGACCGGGCACAAAACACCAGGCAATATCCTGCTGGTAGTTTTCCTGGGTGTTCCGATCCTGTTGTTCCTGTTTAAGGAGCCGCTAGGGAACCTGGTAGAGAAGAGGCATAAGAAAATGGAAGTCAGCAAGGGAATGTTCCTGGTACAGGGGTTCTTTGAATTGTTTGAGACCATGCTGAGTTATTTTTCCAATACTCTTTCCTATGTGCGTATCGGAGCCTTTGCAGTCAGCCACGCGGCGATCATGGAGGTGGTGCTGATGCTCTCGGGAGCGGAGAGCGGACACGCGAATCTGTTCGGAGTAATCCTGGGGAATCTGATCGTTATGCTATTTGAAGGATTGATCGTAGGCATTCAGGTGCTGCGTCTGGAATATTATGAGTTGTTCAGCAGATTTTACAAGGGAAGCGGACGGCAGTTCAAGCCGTTTAATAATACAAGTACAAAATAAACTATTAGGAAGCAGAGATAAGGAGGACTTTTATCATGACAGTAACAGTGAAATTATTACTTATTGCAGCCCTGATGCTTAGCATCGTGATTCCATTTGGAACATTTCTTCTTGGAGAGAAATCTAAGAAGCGATATAAGAGGGCGGTCGGAGCCAATGTATTTTTCTTTTTCAGTTCTTTTGTGATTGCAGGTATTATAATGTTTTCCGGCGTTCCGGTGCAGGCTGCTGATGCGGCAGAGGCTGCAGCTGCCAGTGCAACCGGATTTGGATATCTGGCCGCAGCACTTTCTACCGGTTTGTCATGTGTGGGCGGCGGTATTGCCGTTGCAAGTGCGGCAAGTGCAGCGCTTGGCGCGATCAGCGAGGATTCCAGTGCGCTTGGTAAGTCATTGATCTTCGTAGGTCTGGCAGAGGGTGTGTGTCTGTACGGACTGATTATTTCTTTCATGATTCTGGGCAGGCTTTAAGATGAAGATGTATTTGATCAGTGATAATGTCGATACGCTGACAGGGATGCGGCTGGCCGGCATGGACGGAGTTGTGGTCCACGAAAAGGATGAGCTGAGGACGGCTATTGAGACAGCGATGGAGGATAAGTCGGTGGGAATCATACTCCTGACAGAAAGGCTGGGAAGGGAATTTCCGGAGCTTTTGGATGAGATTAAGCTGGAACGGACGATGCCTCTGCTGATCGAGATTCCTGACAGACACGGAACCGGACGTAAGAAGGACTTTATCACATCTTATGTAAATGAAGCGATTGGATTGAAACTGTAAAGAAGAGGGTGAGAAGCTTGACGATAGAAGAAAGAATTGCGCATATACAGGAATCGGCCATGGAAGAGGCGAGGCTGAAGGCGGATGCAATTACGAAGCAGCATGAGAAGATGCTGGCGGGGATTTTTAATCAGCATCGGGATGAGGCTGTCCGGCAGTCGGAGGTGCGCATCCGGGGAGAGCTGATTAATGCCAGGCAGCAGCAGAATATGGCGGCATCCAGAGCACAGATTGAGCTGAAGCGGGAGTACGGCAAGCGTCAGAAGGAGCTTAAGAAGGAGCTGTTTGAAGAGGTGGAACGTAAGCTTCAGGAGTATATGAAAACCGATGCGTATGAGAAGGCGCTGGTGCAGTATATTGAGAAGGCGCTTAGATTTGCCAACGGCGAGGAGCTTACGATTTATATTAATCCGACAGATGCGGATAAGAAGGATTATCTGGAAGAGCATACCGGCATGAAGCTTACGGTCAGCAAGGAGGATTTCGTGGGAGGAGTCCGTGCGGTGGTTCACGGCCGTAATGTGCTGATCGATCACGCGTATAAGGGAGCTCTTGAGAATGAGTATCAGAAGTTCTTGTTCAGAGGAGGTGTGGGCATTGGATAGTATAAATACAGGTACAATTTATGGTATTAACGGGCCCGTCATCTACTTGAAGGGAAAGAGCAGCTTTAAGATGTCGGAAATGGTCTATGTGGGAGAAGAGAAGCTGGTAGGCGAGGTTATCTCTCTGGATAAGGATCAGACGACGATTCAGGTATACGAGGAGACTTCAGGCCTGAGACCGGGCGAGAAGGTAGAGTCCTCGGGCGCTCCGGTGTCTGTGACGCTGGCACCGGGAATCCTGAATAATATTTTTGACGGAATTGAGCGTCCTCTTGAGCGGATTGCGGATACAGGAGGAGCGTTTATTACCAGAGGTGTTTCCGTGGATTCGCTGGATACGGAGAAGCTGTGGGAGACACATATGACGGTGTCAGAGGGCGATGTGGTGCATGGCGGCACGATTATTGCGGAGGTTCCTGAGACCAGGGCAATTGTCCACAAGTGTATGGTTCCGCCGGATGTGGAGACGGCTGAGGTGGTAGAGACTGTCTCTGACGGGGAATATACGATCCGGGATGTTCTGGTAAAGATTAAGCTACCGGACGGAAGCATGCGGGAGCTTACCATGACGCAGAAGTGGCCGATCCGTGTGGCAAGGCCGGTGAGCCAGAGATATCCGGCAAGCATCCCGCTGGTAACCGGGCAGCGTATCTTAGATACTATGTTCCCGATTGCTAAGGGAGGAACGGCGGCGATCCCGGGAGGATTCGGAACAGGAAAGACGATGACTCAGCATCAGATTGCAAAATGGTCGGATGCGGATATTATTATTTATATTGGCTGCGGCGAGCGCGGCAACGAGATGACGCAGGTATTGGAGGAGTTTGGCGAACTGATCGACCCGAAATCCGGGAATCCTCTGATGGACCGTACGACGCTGATCGCAAATACCTCCAACATGCCGGTGGCTGCCCGTGAGGCGTCTATTTACACAGGACTGACACTGGCGGAATATTACCGTGATATGGGCTATGATGTGGCGATCATGGCGGACTCCACATCCCGGTGGGCGGAGGCTCTGCGCGAGCTGTCCGGCCGTTTGGAGGAGATGCCGGCGGAGGAAGGCTTCCCGGCATATCTGGCATCCAGGCTGTCGGCCTTCTATGAGCGCGCAGGTATGATGCAGACCCTAAACGGCGCTACAGGCTCCGTATCGATCATCGGTGCGGTATCTCCGCAGGGAGGAGATTTCTCCGAGCCGGTAACGCAGAATACCAAGCGTTTTGTACGGTGCTTCTGGGGACTGGATAAATCCCTTGCTTATGCAAGGCATTTTCCGGCTATCCACTGGCTGACCAGCTACAGCGAGTATACGATGGAGCTGAGTGCCTGGTATACGGATCATGTGTCGCCGAAGTTTGTGGATTACAGAAACCGGCTGATGGGGCTTTTGAGCCAGGAGAATAATCTGATGGAGATCGTAAAGCTGATTGGTGCGGATGTGCTTCCGGACGATCAGAAGCTGGTGCTTGAGATTGCCAAGGTAATCCGTCTGGGATTCCTGCAGCAGAACGCATTCCATAAGGATGATACCTGTGTATCCATGGAGAAGCAGTTCCGCATGATGGATGTAATCCTGTATCTGTACCGGAAGAGCCGGAAGCTGGTGGCAATGGGCCATCCCATGTCTGTATTGAAGGAAGAGGGGATCTTCGAGAAGGTGATTGCCATTAAGTACGATGTGCCGAATGATAATCTGCAGCTTTTGGATGTGTATAAACAGGATATTGATGATTTTTATAACCGCGTATTGGAAAAGAACGCATAGAAGGAGGGAGAGGCTATGGCAATAGAATATCTTGGCTTAAGTAATATTAACGGTCCTCTCGTTGTCCTGGAAGGACTGCAGGATGCGTTTTTTGATGAGATCGTTGAATTTGTAATTGATGGAAATCAGAGAAAAATGGGCCGTATTGTCGAACTGAATGACGACAAGGCGGTCATACAGGTATTTGAGGGGACAGAGAATATGTCCCTGACAAATACCCATACAAAGCTTTCCGGCCATCCCATGGAGGTGGCGGTATCTCCGGATATGCTGGGAAGAACTTTTAACGGCGTGGGCGAGCCGATTGACGGACTTGGCTCTCTGTTCTCAACGGATAAGAGGGATATCAACGGCCTGCCGTTAAATCCGATCCGAAGAGAGTACCCGCGTAACTATATCCGTACCGGAATTTCGGCGATTGACGGACTTACCACGCTGATCCGCGGTCAGAAGCTTCCTATTTTCTCGGGGAACGGCCTGCCGCACGACCAGCTTGCAGCACAGATTGTAAAGCAGGCGTCGCTTGGTGACGATTCCGACGAGGAATTTGCAATTGTATTTGCGGCGATGGGCGTAAAGCATGACGTGGCTGACTTCTTCCGGAAGACCTTTGAGGAGAGCGGCGTTTCGGATCATGTGTGTATGTTCCTGAATCTGGCAAATGACCCGGTGGTAGAGCGTCTGATCACGCCGAAGGTTGCGCTTACAGTGGCAGAGTATCTGGCGTTTGAGTGCGATAAGCATATTCTGGTTATTTTGACGGATATGACCTCCTTTGCAGAGGCCATGCGTGAGGTATCCTCTTCACGAGGCGAGATTCCTTCCAGAAAGGGATATCCGGGCTATCTGTACAGTGAACTTGCGACGATTTATGAGCGTGCCGGAATCGTGCAGGGAGCAAAGGGGTCTGTGACCCAGCTTCCGATCCTGACTATGCCGAATGATGATATTACTCATCCGATCCCTGACCTTACCGGATATATTACCGAGGGACAGGTGGTATTGGACCGTAACCTGCAGGGGCAGGGAATCTATCCGCCGATCAGCGTGCTGCCGTCGCTGTCCCGTCTGATGAAGGACGGCATCGGAGAAGGCTACACAAGAGACGATCATCAGGATCTGGCGAACCAGCTGTTCTCTTCCTATGCAAAGGTGGGCGAGGCCAGGAATCTGGCTTCGGTTATCGGCGAGGATGAGCTGTCGGATCTGGATAAGAAATATCTGGAATTCGGACGGGAATTTGAGAAGCGTTATGTGGGCCAGGGCATGACAGAGAACCGGACCATTCAGGATACGCTGGATCTTGGCTGGGAGCTTCTTCAGATTCTGCCGAGAGAAGAGCTTGACCGTATTGACACGAAGATTATAGAGAAATACAGAAAGGAGCCTTCAGATGGATCCACGGGAATTTCCGACGAAAGGTAACCTGATGCTGGCGAAGAATTCGCTGGCGCTTGCGAATCAGGGCTATGACCTGATGGATAAGAAGAGAAATGTTCTCTTAAAAGAGCTGATGGCCCTGATTGATGAGGCGAAGGATATACAGGAGCAGATTGATTCTACATTTACCAAAGCGTATGCATGCCTGCAGCGGGCGAATATTGAGCATGGTATCAGCAAGGTGCAGGAGCTGGCATTTACCGTTCCGATTGAGGAGTCTATACGGATTCAGACCAGAAGTATTATGGGAACGGAAATTCCGCTGGTCAAATATGATGAGAAGCAGAATAATCTGACCTATTCCTTCAGCAGCACGAGAGAATCAATTGATATGGCCAGAGAGGCATTCCGGGAAGTGAAGGATCTTACGATCAAGCTTTCCGCAGTGGAAAATTCCGCCTACCGGCTGGCCGGCAACATCAAGAAGACCCAGAAGCGGGCAAATGCATTGAAGAATATTACCATTCCGATGTACACCGAGCTGGTGCGGAACATCAATAACGCACTGGAGGAGAAAGAACGGGAGGAATTTACCCGGCTGAAGGTGATCAAGAGCATGAAGAGTGCCTCGTGAGAATAAATTATATATGGTGTTCCGGAAGAGAACCGGCGTCGACAAAGCCGCTGTACTTTAAGCAGGCGAGACAACAATCCGGTGAACTAACTACTAACTCCGGCCAGGATGCGCGGCAGAGACTGCGCACCCAAGTCTTCGTAAGTAGTGGATTTCACCCCCATTAAAAGCGTCTCGGATACCCTGTTTAAAATACAGCGGCTTTGTCGGCGCCGGTTCTCTTCCGGGAGGAAGGGCGCTGTGCTAAACCGGGAGGGGGTTGCAGAGAAGGAGCCAAACCAGGGATTTGCACACAAAGTCCGTAAGAATGCGTATGTTTCTTGACTAACGGGGATTCATTTGCTAGAATAAAGAAATGGGAAAAATATAGGTTTATCAAGCAACTTATTTATTTACATAGAAAGCTGCGAGGGGGATAGACCTGTGTGGGAGAGTATAAATTTCAGGCAGAAGGGAGCTTCTGTCTATGAAGCGTTGCCAAAAGCAACGGCAATTAATAATAAGGAGGAGTCTATTATGCTGGATCTAACATTCGGAGAACAAGTCAAGCTTGTCTTAAGCCGTAAAGGCATGACCATCAAAGAACTCGCAGAGATAATTGAAAAGAGAACCGGGAAGAAGATGTCCCGCCAGAACCTTACACAGAGGCTTGGACGTGACAATTTTCAGGAGCAGGACATGCGTATGATCGCAGAGATTCTGGAATGTCCATTCAGTCTCAGCATTCTTGCGGACAGTGAGACGGGCGAGGAGGTAAAAACGCAGGATGAGGCGAAGGAGAACACACCGTCCAAACCAGCGTCAAAGGTGACCAAGGAGAGTGTACGGATTGCCAAGGCGAAGGCGCGCAAGGAGAAAAAGGCAAGAGAGGCAGAACGTCTGGCAGATGCGATAGAGCAGGTTCCGTCTGAGATGCGCAGGGAGCCGGTTGAAAAGGAAATGACCCTTGGGGATTATATTGATATTCACGAGGAGCTGGTACGTCAGGAAACAGCAAGGCTTCCGAAGGTTTCTGCTGAGGATGAAGCTTTGGCGGCAGAGACTTCTGAGAGCAGTGTTTCTAATGCGGATAAGGAAGAGACTATGGAAGATATTGCCGCCAAAGAGGAGGAGAAGGCTTCTGCTGATGAAGTTCAGGAAGCCGGAGAGGCCGGGCAGGAAGAAGATGCGCAGGAGGAACGGCTGCCGGAAGAGGCGGAAGAGATAGACGAAGAATTGAAGGAATACGTTCAGCCGGAGGTGGACGTAGAAGAGCTTCTCCGTGAGATGGAAGAGCTGGAGAAAGAAAGAAGGCTGCTTGAACAGCAGGTGAAAGAGGCCAAAGAAGCCAAGGAGGCGAGGGAACAGGAAGAGCAGCTGCATGAGGAAAAGAAGATTACCGGATGGAGGGCTGTGTTCCAGCGGAGAATGAAGAAGGAACGGCAGGAAGAACTTCAGGAGGAAGCCAAGATTGTAGAGCAGGTCATACCCAGAGAACCTACGATGGAAGAATTAGAGGATGACTATGATGATTATATTGAATATGATGAGCCGGAGGAGGAATCAGAGGAAGAATTAGAGCTTCAGGAAGTAGATGGGGAACAGCCTGCACCGGAAGAGCTGCTTGAGGAATTGATCGAGGAGGACGAGGACGCAGAAGATCTGACCAGAGGAGAACTGAATCCATACACCGGACATGAGTATGAGACAAACAGTGTACGGATGCACCCGAAGCGGATCGGCTACGTACAGCTGTATGACCGTAGGGATCATGGCTGGACGGATATGACAGAATGGGCATTTCTCGGATATCAGGAGCGCAAGAAGGCTCTGCTTGGAAAGGACTATGACCCGCCGATTTATCTGGATTAGAAGGGCGTGAAGGAATTGAACTGGAAACAATTACTATCGACCAGAAGGTACCGGGCGGGCGCCGCTGGGCAGAAGGCTGGGAAGACAGGAGATCTGCGGAGCGAGTTTGAGAAAGACTATCACAGGATTATCGGAAGCGCGTCCTTCCGGCGTCTACAGGATAAGACACAGGTCTTTCCGCTGGATAAGAGCGATTTTATCCGGACCAGACTGACCCATTCTCTGGAGGTATCTTCTTTTGCCAAGTCCCTGGGTCAGAATATAGGGGAAAATATATTGGCCTACAAAAAAGATGCAGGATTTACGGTGCAGATGAAGGAAGATATCTGCAATATCCTGCAGTGTGCGGGGCTGATTCATGACATTGGGAATCCGCCCTTTGGGCATTTTGGAGAGGATGCGATCCGGGAATGGTTTGGAGAGAACCTGCACAGGCTTATGTTTCATGGCCAGCCTGTGGATGAGGTGCTTACAGAGCAGATGCGGGAGGATCTGTATCATTTTGAAGGAAATGCGCAGGCATTCCGCCTGGTGACAAAGCTTCACTATCTGGTGGACGAACGGGGCATGGACCTGACCTATGCGCTTCTTAGTACGATTATCAAATATCCCGTATCTTCGCTGGAGTTAGATCCGAAGAGCGGTAATATTAAGGATAAGAAGCTGGGATATTATTATGCGGATGAAGAGATATTCCATGAGGTTGTAACTGCCGCCGGGACAAAAGGATGCCGTCATCCCCTGGCATTTATTCTTGAGGCGGCAGATGATATTGCGTATAAGACGGCGGATATAGAGGATGCATTTGTAAAGGGTTTCCTGTCGTTCCATAAGCTGATGGAGGAGCTGAAAGAGCTGGAGGATACCTATGCGCAGGTGAGAAATCCGTTCAGTCCGTCTGTGCGGCTCCAGGAGCTGTACGACAGGGGACAGGATATCCACGCAGAGAATCCGGAAGAGTATGCGGTGAAAAACTGGATTGTCCGGGTTCAAGGTTTTTTGATCAATTGCGCAACATTTGGGTTTACTTCTAATTATCAGGCGATTATGGAAGGGACTTACCGGTACGATCTGTTTCATGGGACATTTGCGGAGAAGCTGATGGATCTTCTCGGAGACCTGGCTTACCGGGTGGTGTTTACGTCGGAGGCTATTTACCGGATGGAGGTATCGGAGAGTGTGATGATCAATTATCTGATGGACCGCTTTATCGAGGCGGTGATACACTATGATGACCGGGAACAGGAACCCGGGACGATCGGCAGACGGCTGATATCCTTTATTTCCAGTAATTATAAGAACGCGTACCACTATCATGCGAGAGGGAAGGACGATGCAGAGAGGCTGTATCTGCGCCTTCTGCTTGCGACGGATTATATCTGCGGCATGACAGACAGCTATGCGAGGCGGCTGTATCAGGAACTGACTGCCAGCATAACAAATAATTAGCGGCCGGCGCAGGGTTTATCCGCACATTTGGAATGTTTGGGAGCTAAGCTGAATAAACTGTTTTGAATACATCAGAATTGGAAGTGGCGGTGTGGAACAGTTTATCAGATATCTATATGAATATCAGCAGGGGAAACCCAGCCGGAATGTAGGCTTTGTAAAATCAGAGCGGGATGAAGAACAGACAACGGTACACATACATGGCAAAGGCCTCCAGCTTGGAAGGGAAACAGAGCTTAAGCTGTATATTTTTTTTGTGGAGGAGGGCGCGCCGGTAGGGATTTTTCAGGGAATGATCACGAATATCAACCCTGCGGTAAATTACCGGCTGACTTTTGGTGTGGAGGATACCGGAGCGCCGGGGAATTATCCGAAGATACAGGGAATTATTATGGAGTCTGAGGAAAAGCGCAGATTTGCGGCTGTGTGGAGCGATTTCCCAGTGGATATGGAGCGCATGCGTGAATGGGAGGAGCCGGAAATTATTCCGCTTACGATGACGGAGGCGGTCCGGCAGAAGGCTGCCGCAGATTCTGCGGGCGGAAGGGAAGAATCAGCAGCAGACGGAGAGCCGGACGAAGTTATAGACGGAGCGGCAGAAGGAACAGAAGAGGAAGACAGAGGCGGGGCTGCTGCGGTGCATCCGGAGCAGGAGCGCGGAACGGAGAAGGAACAGAGAGTCTCGACGGAGGCAGAGACGGAGCAGGGGGCTGTGCCTGACGAGGAGATCGACGCTTATATTATCCCTTCTGAAAGGCAGTGCAAAAAAATATGCCGGCAGGATATTGCCATGCTTCCCCGCTGTGAATGGAGGCTGGCGAATAACAGTTTTCTGCTTCACGGATGCTACAATTACCATCATTTGATGCTGATACAGGAGAGCGATGAGTTATGGCTGGGAATACCGGGGATCTACCACAGCCGGGAGGCAAAAGCGGCAGAAGCCTTTGGGTTTCCAAGATTTATCCCTGTGGGAGAGCTGGATGCGGAGCTTGAACCAGATGAAAAGGAGCCGGGGGAAGAATTTGGGTATTGGTCCCGGAGAGTGAGGAAGATGACTAACTTTTCTCTTTAAAAAGTACAGTTTTTAGAGTGTGCCCGGTACTCAATTGAAAAAGAAGGAAGGTATCTGCGTGACAAATGAAGATGTAAAATATATGAAGGAAGCCCTCAGGCAGGCGGAGAAGGCGTATGCGCTGGATGAGACGCCGATTGGCTGCGTCATCGTCTATGAAGGGAAAATCATCAGCCGCGGCTATAACCGCAGGAATACAGATAAGAATCCGCTGGCGCATGCGGAATTAACAGCGATCCGGAAGGCAGGCAGGAGGCTCGGCGACTGGCGGCTGGAGGGCTGTACCATGTATGTGACGCTGGAGCCATGCCAGATGTGCGCAGGCGCAATCGTGCAGTCCCGCATAGACCGGGTGGTTGTTGGCTGCATGAATCCGAAAGCCGGCTGCGCAGGTTCCATCCTGAATCTATTAAATGTAGCGGAATTTAACCATCAGGCTGAGCTTGAGACGGGTGTGCTTGAGAAGGAATGCGGCGGATTGATGAAGCAGTTTTTTAAGGAACTTAGGGAACGGAAGAAAGAAGAAAAAAAGAGCCTTGCACCATAGCTTGAACTTTTAAGCTGCGGGCAGGGCTCATAAATTCTATTTTGTGCATTGCGCTTCGAACTAAACCAATGAACGTTACCTTAACAGCCAGCTCAGCCCAGGCGCCCTCACGGCACCCGGAAGGTTCTGCTTAGTGCTGCTTCGTTCCCGACCTGACACGGTTCACGGATTTCCGTCGCGTGAGACCCGGACATCAACGCCGCTTATCAAGGGCAGCTTCACCAGCAAATGCCCTCTGCGCAATATCACCCCTGCTATAGCGGATTGCAGGTTCAAGGCACCGCTACCACCCCGGCTGCACGTTTCATATTGTAGCCTGTTTCGGGCAAAAAGTCAATAGGGTTCTGTTACCTTGCCAATCCCCTGATTCTATTGTAGAATATTATTATTATGAAGATTTTACTTACCGCTGTTAATGCAAAATATATACATTCCAATCCGGCTGTGTATAGTCTGAAGGCTTATGCACAGTCTTTTCCTGCTGTTCAAAAGGCGGAGCATAAGATCCTTATCGCGGAGTATACGATTAACCAGCAGATAGATGATATTCTAAGGGGTATTTACCGGCAGGCGCCGGATATGCTGTGTTTTTCCTGTTATATCTGGAATATTTCCTGCATAGAGAACATTGTAAGGGAGATTCATAAGGTGCTGCCGAAGACGGTGGTCTGGCTTGGAGGGCCGGAGGTATCCTATGATGCGGAGGCAGTATTAAAGCGCCTTCCGGAGGTCAGCGGCGTTATGCGGGGAGAGGGAGAAGAAACATTCGCCCGTCTGGCAGCGGGAGAGGCTGTGGAAAGGGTTTTGGGTATTACTTATCGGAATAAGGAGGGGGCAATCTGTGAGAATCCATGGCGCGGGGGGATGGAGCTGGATAAAGTTCCGTTTATCTACCAGAATATGACAGATTTCGTAAATAGAATTGTTTATTATGAAAGCAGCAGAGGCTGCCCGTTTCACTGCAGCTACTGTCTTTCCTCGCTGGATAAGAAACTTAGGTTTCGGAATCTGGAGCTTGTGAAGCAGGATCTTCTGTTTTTTATCGATCATGAGGTACCGCTGGTGAAATTCGTGGACCGGACTTTTAACTGTAACCACAGGCATGCGATGGAGATCTGGCAGTATATTATGGAGCAGGACAGAGGCATTACAAATTTTCATTTTGAAATTGCCGCGGACTTGTTAAATGAGGAGGAGCTTAGGCTGATCAGCCGTATGCGTCCGGGACTGATCCAGCTTGAGATCGGCGTGCAGTCTGTGAATCTGGAGACAGTAAGAGAGATACACAGGACCATGCAGTTTGAGAAGGTGTCGGCAAATGTGCGGAGAATCCGGGAGAGGGGTAATGTGCATCAGCATCTGGATTTGATAGCAGGCCTTCCCTATGAGGATTTTGACAGCTTTCATAGAAGCTTTAATGCGGTGTATGACCTGAGGCCGGAACAGCTGCAGCTGGGTTTCTTAAAGGTGTTGAAGGGATCCTTTATGGATGAACATAAAAAAAGCTATGGGCTGGTATGCCAGAGCAGGCCCCCTTATGAGGTCCTGTATACCAGATGGCTGTCCTATGAGGATATCCTGCTTTTAAAGGGTGTGGAGGAAATGGTGGAGATCTATTATAACAGCGGTCAGTTTGTAAAAACCCTGCCTGTTCTGGAGGAAGGACTTCCGGATGCTTTTACTCTGTACCTGCGGCTGGCGGAATATTATGAGAACCGGAAGCTGCGCTTGATCAGCCACACAAGGGCGGCAAGATATGAGATTCTTCTGGCATTTGCAGAAGAAACAGTTCCAGAGAGGGCTGAGGAGATCCGGGAGCTTCTGATTTATGACTATTATCTCAAGGAAAATGCAAAAAGCCGTCCTGTTTTCGCCGGAGAATACCGGATGGATAAGAAGGAGCTTCGGGAATTTTATGAAAAGGAGTGCAGAGAGCACAGATATCTGCCGGGATATGAGCGGTATGACAAAAACCAGATGCGGAAAATGACCCATCTGGAATATTTTAAAAAAACCGGAGAAACCGTCCTTTTCGACTACAGCAGGAGGAATCCTCTGAACCGGCAGGCCCGCACGGTTATTATTGCAAAAACAAAATAAAACGGTTATGATAAAAAAGTACGATGTTTGGAAAAAGGAAAGAGGTATTTGTATGAACTTTCATAATAAAAAGACGAAAAGAATTATGGCAATTGTTATCATTGTTATCGTGGCGTCGATGATTGTGACAGCAGTACTGCCGGCAATGATGATGTAGAGTAAGGAGTGGAGAGAATGGCGTCGATAAAAAAACACAGAGACGGCCGTAAGCGGACTGGCAAGCGCCGTAAAAAGAAGCTGAAGGTAATTGCCATGCTGGCGGCGGCCGGCCTTGTTGCCGTGTTTGGAGGGGTCTATCTGGCGCTCAGCCATTATGTAGGAAAGACGGATAAGGATGTAATCTGCGATAATGTTTTTATCGGGACAATGGATGTGTCCGGTATGACGGAGAGGGAGGCGGCAGAAGCGCTGCAGGCGCAGCTTACAACAGATGAGGGGCGCATGGCAGTGTTAAAGCTCAGAGAGCATAATATAGAGGCATCACTGAAGGAATTAGGATTTGACAGCCCGGATATGAAAAAGCTGGCAAAAAAGGCTGTTGATTATGGGAAGAAGGACAGTGTGTGGAAGCGTTACCGGCAGATGAAGAAGCTGGAGGATGAAGCATATGTGCTGAAAGAAAACTATACGGTAGATGAAAAGGCGGTCAAAGCACTGCTGGAGGAGAAGGCAGTGCCGCTCCTGCAGGGACCGGAGGATGCCTATATTACCAGAAATGAAGACGGGACGCTGAATATCGTGGATGAAAAGGAAGGCGAGACCATTGACGAAGACGGCATGGTCCAGAATATCAGCGATTACCTGAATGAAGAGTGGAAGCATGAGGCATTCAGCCTTGAACTGGCTGTCATCAAGGAAAAGCCTGAGATTGTCAGGGCAGATCTGGAGCAGGTTACCGATGAGCTGGGCTCCTACACAACGGATGCCGGGGGCGGACAGCGGTGGACGAATCTGAAAACCGGTGTGGGAAAGCTGAACGGTATTATTTTGAAGCCGGGGGAGGAGCTGTCAGTTTATGATACGACAGCGCCTTACGATGAAGAGCATGGGTATGTGGAAGGGACAGCGTATGAAAACGGGCAGGTAGTTCCTTCTTACGGCGGCGGAATCTGTCAGGTATCTACAACTCTTTATAATGCGGCAATTTATGCCGAGCTGGAGATTGTGGAGCGGTATCCTCATTCCATGGCGGTCGATTATGTAGAACCGTCAAGGGACGCGGCAATTGCAGGAGGAGTTATGGATTTCCGGTTTAAGAATCCTTATCCGTCGCCTATTTATATTTTCGGAGAAATTGATTCGGCAAATCAGCTCCGGGTGGTTATTTATGGGAAAGAAACAAGACCGGAGAACCGCAGCATAGAATTTGAGAGTGAGACGCTGAGCACGGAGAACTATTCGGTAACCTATAAAGCGGCTCCGAACCGGACGTTTGGTGATATGGAATATACAGGAAGCCCCCATACGGGAAGGGAGGCGCGGCTGTGGAAGGTGGTTTATGAGAACGGTGTAGAGATAAGCCGGGATATTTTTAATAGCAGTACATATACAAAATCAGACCAGATCGTAGAAGTGGGAACTGCCGGTGGCAGCGCCGCAGCGGTCAGTGCTTTGGAAACGGCCATTGCAAGCCAGAACTTGGATGCGATCAACAGTGCGATCCAGGCGGCATACAGCGGCGGCGGTCCGGAGGAGGAAGCTGATTCAAACACGGAGACAGAGACAGAGACGGAGACAGAACAATGATTCGGCTGGACATGGATGAAGATAAAAAGAAGGATTCCGGCGGTATAGAGAGGACAGCTTTTTTCTGTACGGGAACCTATTATGGAAGTATGAGGGATACCGGCGCCTATGCCCTGTTTGTGCAGGCGAATGAACTGGCGGCCCGGGGAATCTGCGAGGCTTCGGTGGAGGTGCAGATCTCCATTCCGGCAGATATGGATAAATCCAGGATCAATTCTATCAGGAATCATATGAAAGGGGCGGCAAAAGACCTTGCTGACGAAGGATTTTCCGTGAAGGAGCTGCGGATACAGGGAGGCATCCAGACGGCGCTTAAGGTGCCTTCCGTGAGAGTTACGGCGGCCGGTACTGCCGAAGGAACAAGGCATCTGCAGAGTGCCTGCTTGGACGCGCCGGCCGGCCGGGATATCCTGCTGGCCGGCTGGATCGGCGTGGAAGGGATGCTCCGGATCATTGGAGAAAAAGAGCATGAGCTTAGGGAAAGATTTACCCCGTCCTTTCTGCGTCATATGAAGGATTATGGAAGAGAGGTCTGTGGAATTTGGAAAATAGCGGCGGCAGAAGAGCAGGGGATTTCTGTGATAAGGCAGATTACGGATGGGGGCATCCTGGCGGCGCTGTGGAGGCTCTCAGAGGAGAGCGGGCTTGGGATGAGTCTGGACATGAAGAAGATAGCTCTCCGGCAGGAGACGATAGAGGTGTGTGAGCATTTTCGGCTGAATCCCTATCAGCTCACTTCGGGAGGAAGCTTTCTGATGCTTACAGAAAATGGAGATGCGGCGGCGGAGCTGCTCAGGCGGAAAGAGATACCGGCTGTGGTGATCGGGCATCTTACCGGCAATAATGACAAGGTGATCCATAACGGGGAGGATGTGCGGTATATTGACCGTCCGGCGCCGGATGAATTGATGAAGATATTTTGAACCGCTCAGGCGGAAACTCCGAAAAGAGGATTTATTTTAAAAGAGAGAAAAAGAATAGGAGAGGATGAGTTATGGAAGATACGAGGAGACGGATATTAAATTATATTGAAAGAAACTGCAAAGTTGACGAGAAAGAACTGGCAGTTCTTCTTGGAATCGATGAAGCGGTGGTGAAGAGCGAGATTGGGGCAATGGAGCAGGAGAATATCATCTGCGGTTATCATACGATGATTGACTGGGACAAGGCCGGGGTTGAGAAGGTGAACGCACTGATCGAGGTACGCGTGACGCCGCAGAGAGGCCGGGGATTTGAGAAAATCGCCGAGCGGATTTACAATTATCCGGAGGTTTCTTCCGTTTCGCTGATTTCCGGAGCGTATGATTTTCTGGTAACGATCGAGGGAAAATCTTTGATGGAGGTTTCGCGTTTTGTATCCGAGAAGCTGTCACCGATCGATGAGGTCGTGGGTACCGCTACGCATTTTATTCTTAAAAAATACAAGGATCACGGAACGATCCTGGCACAGAAGGATAAAGAGGAAAGGATGCTGGTGATACCATAATGAGAAATCCATTATCAAGACAGATTACAGAAATACAGCCATCCGGAATCCGCAAGTTCTTTGACATTGTGAATGAGATGAAGGATGCTATTTCCCTCGGCGTAGGGGAACCGGATTTCGATACACCGTGGAGAATCCGGGAAGAGGGTATCTATTCTCTGGAGAGAGGGAGGACCTTCTACACCTCCAATGCAGGACTACAGGAGTTAAAGGATGAGATTTGCAGATATTTACAGAGGAAGCTGGGAGTAACCTATGATTCCAGGCATGAGACAGTGGTTACCGTAGGCGGAAGCGAGGCGATTGATATTGGGTTCCGCGCTATGCTGGATCCGGGCGACGAAGTGCTGATTCCGCAGCCATCCTATGTGTCTTATCTGCCCTGCGCGGCCCTGGCAGGAGGAGTGCCGGTTGTGATCTCGCTGAAAAATGAGAATGAATTTAAGCTTACCAGAGAGGAATTGGAGGCGGCAATTACGCCGAAGACGAAGATACTGGTACTCCCCTTTCCGAACAATCCTACGGGAGCGATTATGACAAGGGAGGAGCTGGAGCCGGTTGCGGAGGCTGTGATAGAGCACGACCTGTATGTAATGTCAGATGAGATTTATTCCGAGCTTACTTATAAAGGGGAACATACATCGATCGCGTCTCTTCCGGGAATGCGGGAGCGGACGCTGGTGATCAACGGATTCTCCAAGGGATTTGCGATGACTGGATGGAGGCTGGGATATGTATGCGGACCGCAGATTATCATAGAACAGATGCTGAAGATCCATCAGTATGCGATTATGTGTGCTCCTACCAACAGTCAGTATGCGGCGGTGGAGGCACTGCGTAATTGTGAGGATGAAGTGGAGAAGATGCGGGAGGCATATAACCAGAGAAGGCGATATCTGGTCAGCGAATTTGCCCGTATGGGGCTGGAGTGCTTTGAGCCTTACGGTGCATTCTATATATTCCCAGGCATCCGGGAATTCGGTATGCCGTCAGAAGAATTTGCAGAAAAATTATTGGAAGAAGAGAAGGTAGCCGTTGTGCCGGGAACCGCATTCGGAGAATGCGGGGAGGGATTCCTTCGGATATCCTACGCATATTCGCTGGAGGATTTGAAAACGGCATTGAGAAGGTTTGAGCGTTTTATAGAAAAACTGAGGAAAGAAAAACAATAGAATCAGGAAAGACTTTAGCGGAATGCTTTGATTAGTACCTCTTGGAGTGTGTACTTTATGGAATATAGCGGCTAGATATATTTGTGTGCTGGACTTGACGTTCCATATATACTCTGAGAGGTTTTTGCATGTATTATAAAAAGTAAAATGTTCGTATGATATGTGAAGATATTAGGATCATATTGCAAAAAATGCGAAAATATGATAAGGCATACATAAAAACGACATAATGAAAAGGAGTTGAAACAAATGAGTGAAAAAAAGAACTTTGGGATTATGGCGAACGAGGAGAAAGGGAAACAAAAAAACCTATGAGTATCCGACGGACAGAGATACGGAATACTCTGTGGCGATTACGGACGGAGACCTTCGGATTGACCTTGAGCCGGTGGCGGAATCAATCCGGGAATTGGGGACGTAATAACGCCAGAATGTGCGAAGCGCACCGCTGCTCTCCGCTTAGAGCCGGAAAATGTTTTAGAGATGAAAATGTTTTAGAGATAAATAATATTTGATATATTGAAACAAAAGTGTAATCGGAGGTATGAATATGCTTAATATCGTATTATATGAGCCGGAGATTCCGGCTAACACGGGCAATATCGGCCGTACCTGCGCCGCGACGAATACCCGGCTCCATCTGATCGAACCCCTCGGGTTCCGGCTGGATGAGAAGAGTCTCAGGCGGGCCGGAATGGATTATTGGAATGAACTAGATGTAACAACATATATTGATTATCAGGACTTTATGGAAAAGAATCCGGGCGCAGTAATCTACATGGCCACTACAAAAGCGCCAAATGTCTACACACAGGTACAGTATGAGCCGGACTGCTATCTTATGTTTGGCAAGGAAAGCGGAGGAATACCAGAGGAGATACTGGTAAAACATAAGAAAAACAGTATCCGGATTCCGATGGCCGGGGATTCGCGTTCGCTGAATCTTGGTAATTCTGCGGCGATTATTTTATATGAGGCGTTGAGACAGAATGGGTTCACGGGGATGAACATGGAAGGGCATCTGCACCGTCTGGAATGGGAAGAGTAAAATTTTATATGAAAAATTTAAGAAAATTTGAAGGTATTTGGTAAAATAAATGGATTTTTATCCCAAGGCGAAGTATAATAAGAAAGAATGTTTAATTTCGTTTATTATGGAGAGGTGGTGAATAGATGGTAGAGGAGACTATTCGTATAATCAAAGAAGCGGAGCGTCAGGCCGATGAACTGGTAAAGGAAGCGGAAGCCAGATGCTCTGAGATCCTGGAGGGCGCGGCTGCAGAAGCCGGAGAGGTGAAAGAGCAGGCTGTGAAGCAGGCAAAAGCGAAGGCAGAGGCTGAACTGGCGGCGGTAAAAGCAGAAGGTGAAGAATCTGTTAAGAAAGCATTGCAGGATGCCGATGAGCAGATAGCCTCTCTTAAGAGAGATGCCGGACAGAAGACAGAAGAAGCTATAGCGGCTGTTATAGCAGGCATTGCGTAGTCCGTCAGACAGTAATAAGTAAAGGAGGGATGCGGTTATGGCAGTACTGCAGATGCAAAGAGTGAGTATCTGCGCGCTTAAGAAAGACCGTAAAGCCATTCTGGAAAAGCTCCAGTCCATGGGGATCATGGAAATTAACCATGTGATCGATGACGACGAGGACTTCGAGAGGATGGACACAATGAATGTCAGGCAGGGGTTTGAGAAGAATGCTCAGACAGCAGATCACGCACTGGATATTCTGAATCAGTATGCTCCTGAGAAGAAATCATTGTTTGCAAGTCTGGAAGGAAAGAAGCTTGTGGGACAGGAACAGTTCCAGAAAGCAGTTTCCAGAAAGAAAGAGATTATGAGGGATGCTAAAGGCTTGATGGATCTTAGCAAAGAGATCGCAGAGAATAAAGCAGGCATCCAGAAGCTGGAGAATCAGATAGAGAGTTTAAGTCCGTGGATGGCACTGGATGTTCCCATGAATTACAAGGGGACAGCTAAGACGGCCATGCTTTTAGGTACGATGGCTCCGGGAACAACGCAGGAAGCGGTGTACAGGCTGATTGCAGAGCACGCGCCAGAGAATACGGCGGCGGATGTGGAGATTATCACCTCGGATAAGGATGCGGTATATCTTGCTGTATTCTGTATGAAGAAGGAAGAGCGGGCTGTGGAGGATGCGCTCCGGACCGGAGGCTTCGCAAGACCCACGCAGACGGCAAATCAGATTCCGGCAAAAGCAAAAGCTGAGTATGAGGCAGAGAAGGAGAAGCTTCTTAACCGGATTGCGGCGATTGAGAAGGAGATTAGCGGCAAAGAGGGAATCCGGGAGGATTTGAAGTTTATATCCGACTATTTCCGTATCCGGGCGGAGAAGTATGAGATCCTTGGAACCCTGCCGCAGTCTAAGAGAACCTTTATTGTCAGCGGATACGTTGCCAAAAAGGGAGTTCCGGCGATCGAGAAGGCGATCGGGAACGGCTTTGACTGTATTATTGACGTGGAGGAATTAAAGGATGAAGAAGAACCGCCGATTGTCCTTCAGAACAACGGCTTCTCAGCCAGTATGGAGGGAGTCCTTGAGTCCTATGCGCTGCCTCACAAGGGAGAATTTGACCCGACAACCATTATGTCGTTTTTCTATGTATTCTTCTTTGGTATGATGCTGTCCGACGCGGCATATGGGGCAATTCTGGCAATCGCATGTTTTGTAGTGCTGAAGAAATTCCCGCGTATGGGTACAGGCATGAAAAAGATGATGAAGATGTTTATGTACTGCGGCGTATCTACGCTGATATGGGGAATCTTGTTCGGCGGCTATTTTGGAAATGTGGTGGATATTGTATCGTCAACCTTCTTTGGAAAGACGGTTACAGTACCGGCGCTGTGGTTCGCACCGCTGGATGACCCGATGAAGCTTTTGATCTATTCCCTTGCATTTGGCCTTGTTCATTTGTTTGTGGGACTTGGAATCAAAGGATACATGCTGCTCAAGGATGGAAAGACGTTAGACTTTTTCTGTGATGTGGTTCTGTGGTATGCGCTTTTGATCGGATTGATCCTGCTGTTGATACCGACAGATATCTTTGCATCGATTATGGGATCTAAGGTTGTATTCCCGGCGGCGCTGAATACGCTGGCAAAGGTGCTTGCGATCATAGGAGCTCTGGGCCTGGTGCTGATGTCAGGGCGTGCTAATAAGAATCCGGCTCTCCGGATTGCCCTGGGAGCTTATGATTTATATAACATCACAGGATGGCTCAGTGATGTGCTGTCCTACTCCCGTCTGCTGGCGCTGGGACTTGCAACAGGAGTTATTGCTTCGGTAATCAACCAGATGGCGAGCATGGCAGGAAACGGTATCGTAGGAGCGATTATATTTATCCTTATATTTATCGTGGGACATACGCTGAACCTTGCGATTAACCTGCTGGGAGCTTATGTACACACCAACCGTCTCCAGTTTGTGGAGTTTTTCGGTAAGTTCTACGAGGGCGGCGGCAAGGCGTTTCATCCATTTGAAGCAGATACCATGTATGTAACAGTTCAGGATGTAACGGAAAATAATTAGTTTATTTGCCGGTAAGGCATATATTACAATATATCCGAGAGGATAGTGTTAAGAAATGATGATTAAAGGAGGAACATTATAATGGAAGGTATCAGTATTTGGAGTAATTTAGGGCTTGTATATGCACTGCTTGGTGCGGCAGTAGCAGTATTTCTTGCAGGAGCAGGTTCCGCAATCGGTGTAGGTATTGCAGGCCAGGCGGCAGCGGGCGTTGTTACAGAGGATCCAAGCAAATTCGGTCAGGTACTGGTTATGCAGCTTCTGCCAGGTACACAGGGACTTTACGGACTGCTGATTGGTTTCATCACGCTGTCTAAGGTTGGCCTTATCGGCGGAGGCGCAGCAGATATTGACCCTCAGACTGGTCTTTTGATCCTTGCAGCCTGCCTGCCAATCGGTATTGTAGGTTTGATCTCCGGTAAATATCAGGGCAAGACCTCTGCTGCATCTATCGGAATTATTGCAAAGAGACCGGATCAGTTCGGTAAGGCAATGCTGTTCCCTGCAATGGTTGAGACATACGCAATCCTTGCACTTCTGATTTCTTTCCTTGCTGTAAGCGGCGTACAGATCTAAGTATAAGGGAAGCAGGAGAAATCAGGGAAAAGGAGAGCGAAGAATGACTGGATTAGAGAAAATGAAAAGTCAGATTCTGGATGAAGCGAAAGCTTTGGCTGACAGCAAGATAGCAGAAGCAGACCGCAAGGCAGAAGAGATTCTGGATGAAGCGAAAGCGGAAGCAGCGAAGTCCGTCACAGGCATTTCCCAAAAATCAGAAAAGGATGCAGTGAACTATAGAGAGAGAATTGCATCTTCCATTGATCTGCAGAAGAGAACGAAGCTTCTGGCTGCAAAGCAGGAAGTGATCGCAGAGGTTCTGGATAAGTCCTACGAAAAGCTTAAGACGATGGAAGCCGGGGAATATTTTGCAATGCTCCTTAAGCTGGCAGAGAAATACATCCTTCCTCAGGATGGAACCATTTATTTCTCGTCGGCGGATTTGGGCAGAATGCCGGAGAGCTTTAAGACGGATCTGAAGAAGCTGGCAGAAGCAAAGGGCGGAAAGCTTGAAATTTCAGGAGAAGGGCGAAACATAGAGAACGGTTTTGTCCTTGCTTATGGCGGAATCGAAGAGAACTGCACATTAAAGGCAATATTTGATGCAAAGAGAGATGAGTTTGCAGATAAGATTCATCATATTCTATTTTAACGCGTAAGAAAGGAAAATGTAGCATGAGTGAACAATATACTTACGCGGTTGCACGCATACGGGCGCTGGAAGTCTCTTTGTTTTCCAACTCCAGCATTGATCAGCTGATGGCATGCCAGACCCATGAACAGTGTCTGCAGCTTCTGGCTGAGAAGGGCTGGGGAGATACGGAGACCGGTTTGGATGCGGAAGCTATGCTGTCCAGAGAAGAGGAAAAAATCTGGGAGATCGTTAAGGAACTGCACATACCGATGGAGATATTCCATGTGCTGTCTTATCCCAAGCTGTTCCACAATCTGAAGGCTGCAATTAAGGAAGTGTGTACGGAGAAAATGGACCGGCATATCTTCTACGATGACGTGAGCATTCCCGGAAAGGAGATGCTTGGCATCGTAAAGGAGAAGGAATTCGGCAGACTTCCGAAGGAGATGCAGGAGGCAGCAGGCGAGGCGTATGAGGCTCTGCTTCATACCAGAGACGGACAGCTGTGCGATGTGATCATCGACAGGGCGGCTCTGGATGCGATCAAGAAAGCAGGAAGAGAAGCAAAGGATGCAATCATTCAGGATTACGCTGAATCTACAGTAGCTGTGGCGGATATCAAGATTGCAGTGCGTTCGGCGAAGACCGCGAAGTCTTTAGATTTTATGAATCGGGCAATGGCAGAATGTGACAGCCTGAATGTGAGCCAGCTTGCAAAGGCGGCTCTCGGAGGCATGGATGCAGTCCGGGAATACCTTCAGGGTACGGCATATACAGAAGGGGCGGATGCGCTGGCGCAGTCCCCGTCTGCATTTGAGCGCTGGTGTGACAATCGAATCATTCAGACCATCAGTCCACAGAAGTATAAAGCGTTTGGCATAGGGCCGGTCGTGGCTTATGTAATTGCCAGACAAAATGAAATAAAAACGGTGCGGATCATACTGTCAGGAAAGCAGAACGGCCTGTCAGACGATTCGATCCGGGAAAGGGTAAGGGAAATGTATGTATAAGGTTGCAGTGATGGGCGATTACGACAGTATTTATGGTTTTGCCACTCTGGGGCTGGATACATTTCCGGCAAACGACCCTTCAGAGGCGGCCAAAATTCTGCACCGGCTTGCAGAGAGCCAGTATGGGATCATCTATATTACAGAGGCTCTGGCGGCACAGTTAAAACATGAGATTTCAAGATATCAGGAGCAGATCAGTCCAGCCATTATCCAGATTCCGGGCGTTTCAGGCAATACCGGCGCGGGAGTAGCGGGAGTGAAGAAGTCTGTGGAAACAGCAGTAGGTTCTGATATATTGTTTGGTGAATAGTGGGGTGATTAATCAAAATGAGTAGTATTGGTACAATAAAAAAAGTAGCAGGACCTTTGGTTATCGCGTCTGGTATGCGGGATGCCAATATGTCCGACGTTGTACGTGTCAGCAAACGGCGTTTGATTGGCGAGATCATTGAGATGCACGGTGACGAGGCATCGATTCAGGTTTATGAGGAGACATCCGGACTTGGGCCAGGGGAGCCGGTAGAATCTACAGGCGCACCGATGTCAGTTGAACTCGGACCCGGCCTGATTACCAGCATTTATGATGGAATTCAGCGTCCGCTTGATGACATTATGAAGGTTTCAGGCAACAATCTGCAGCGTGGTGTTGAGGTTGCATCTTTGAAGAGAGATAAGAAATGGGAGTTTGTTCCTGTTGCTAAAGCCGGCGATACCGTAGAGGCCGGCGACATACTGGGTACCGTACAGGAGACTGCGGTTGTACAGCAGAAGATCATGGTTCCTTACGGTGTAAAGGGTACCGTAAAGGAAGTAAAATCCGGTGAATTTACCGTAGAAGAGGTGGTAGCGGTTATTACAACCGACGAGGGTGACAAAGAGCTTACCATGATGCAGAAGTGGCCGGTTCGTAAGGGACGTCCATATGTAAAGAAACTGCCGTTGGATGCACCGCTTGTTACAGGACAGCGTGTTGTTGATACCTTCTTCCCGATCGCAAAGGGCGGTGTTGCCGCCGTTCCGGGACCATTCGGAAGCGGGAAGACAGTGATTCAGCATCAGCTTGCAAAATGGGCTGAGGCAGATATTGTAGTATATATCGGATGCGGCGAGCGTGGTAACGAGATGACAGACGTTCTGAACGAGTTCCCGGAGCTGAAGGATCCAAAGACAGGCCGTTCTTTGATGGAGAGAACCGTTCTGATCGCGAACACGTCAGACATGCCGTTTGCAGCCCGTGAGGCGTCTATTTATACAGGTATTACGATCGCAGAGTATTTCCGTGATATGGGCTATTCCGTAGCACTTATGGCAGACTCCACATCCCGCTGGGCAGAGGCGCTTCGTGAGATGTCAGGACGTTTGGAGGAGATGCCGGGCGAGGAGGGTTACCCGGCATATCTGGGCTCCCGTCTTGCAGAGTTCTACGAGAGAGCAGGTCGTGTACAGTCGCTTGGACAGGATAAGAGAGAAGGGGCGCTTTCTGTAATCGGCGCCGTATCGCCTCCGGGCGGTGATACCTCTGAGCCGGTATCACAGGCAACCCTTCGTATTGTAAAGGTATTCTGGGGACTGGATGCATCACTTGCATACAAGAGACACTTCCCGGCGATCAACTGGCTGACCAGCTATTCTCTGTATCTGGATAACATGCAGAATTGGTTCAATGAGACCGTTGCAGAGGACTGGATGGAAGACCGCCAGAAGATGATGAGCCTGCTGACAGAAGAGGCGGCTTTGGAAGAGATCGTGCAGATGGTAGGTATGGATGCACTGTCACCGATCGACCGTCTGAAGATGGAGGCTGCGAGATCAATCCGTGAGGACTTCCTGCATCAGAACTCCTTCCATGAAGTAGATACCTACACACCGCTGCGCAAGCAGTATCTGATGATGAAGCTGGTGGTTGCGTTCTATGAGCTGGCTTCCGAGGCACTGGGTAAGGGCGCTTCTATGAAGGTGCTTCTTGGAATGGATGTAAGAGAGCGGATCGGCCGTTACAAATATACAAAGGCCGAGGATATTGAGACAGAATACGAGAAGATTATGAACGAGCTTCATGAAGAGATTTCAGGAGCATTCGGGAAGGAGGACTTCTAAATTATGCCAAAGGAATATAGAACCATACAGGAAGTTGCCGGACCGCTGATGATGGTAAAAGGTGTAGAGGGCGTTGCGTTCGACGAGCTTGGCGAGATCGAGCTTGCGAGTGGCGAGACACGCCGGTGTAAGGTACTGGAGGTAGATGGAGATACCGTTGTTGTACAGCTCTATGAGAATGCTGCCGGTATCAATTTGAGCAACAGTAAAGTACGTTTCCTTGGACGGAGCATGGAGCTTGGCGTATCCGGCGATATGCTCGGACGTGTATTTGACGGACTGGGACGTCCGATCGATGACGGCCCGGAGATCCTGCCGGATGAGAGAAGAGATATCAACGGCCTGCCTATGAATCCCGCGGCCCGTGTGTATCCTGAGGAGTTTATCCAGACAGGCGTATCCGCTATTGACGGACTGAATACGCTGGTCCGCGGGCAGAAGCTGCCGATCTTCTCCTGCTCAGGCCTTCCGCATTCACAGCTTGCGGCACAGATTGCGAGACAGGCAAAGGTACGCGGAACCGATGAGAAATTCGCCGTTGTATTTGCGGCAATGGGTATTACTTTCGAGGAGTCCAATTACTTTATTGAATCTTTCAAGGAAACCGGAGCGATCGACAGAACCGTACTGTTTATCAATCTGGCAAATGACCCGGCGGTTGAGCGTATTTCTACGCCTCGTATGGCGCTTACTGCAGCAGAGTATCTGGCATTTGAGAAAGAGATGCACGTATTGGTTATCCTGACAGATATTACTAACTACGCAGATGCACTCCGTGAGATTTCTGCAGCGAAAAAGGAAGTTCCGGGACGCCGCGGCTATCCGGGATATATGTATACAGACCTTGCAACCATGTATGAGAGAGCCGGCCGTCAGAGAGGAAAGGACGGAAGTATCACAATGATCCCGATCCTGACCATGCCTGAGGACGACAAGACTCACCCGATTCCTGACCTTACCGGATATATCACCGAGGGACAGGTAATCTTAAGCCGTGAGCTGTACCGTAAGGGCCTGCAGCCGCCGATCGACGTACTGCCGTCTCTGTCACGTCTGAAGGATAAAGGTATCGGCGAGGGCAAGACGAGAGCAGACCATGCGAACACCATGAACCAGCTGTTTGCCGCATATTCCCGCGGTAAGGATGCGAAGGAATTGATGACCATCTTAGGCGAGGCGGCTCTTACTGAGATTGATCTGAAGTATGCAGAATTTGCCGATGCATTCGAGAAAGAGTATGTATCTCAGGGCTATAACAATGACAGGGGTATTGAAGAAACTCTGGAGATCGGCTGGAAATTACTGTCCATGCTGCCAAGAGCAGAGCTGAAACGTATTGATGATAAATATCTTGATATGTACTACGGCAAGCAGTAAGGAGGTTGGATAAATGGCATCAAAGCAGATTACTCCTACCCGTATGGAGCTGACCAAGACGAAGAAGAAGCTGGTTACAGCCAGACGAGGACACAAGCTCCTCAAGGATAAGCGTGACGAGCTGATGCGTCAGTTTCTGGAGCTGGTGAAGGAGAATATGGAACTGCGCAAGAAAGTAGAAGCCGGAATCCTCTCTGCAAATAAGAACTTTGTCATTGCCAAGGCCGGAATGGATGAAGCAACATTAAATACAGCGCTGATGGCGCCGAAACAGGAGGTTAATCTCGAGGTTGGCCGGAAGAATGTTATGAGTGTTGAAATTCCTGTATTTGATGCATCTACGAGAACGGCGGATGCAAATGATATCTATTCTTATGGTTTTGCATTTACATCCAGCGATCTGGACGGTGCAGTGAAATCGCTGGCAGATATTCTGCCGGATATGCTGAAGCTTGCTGAGGTCGAGAAGGCATGCCAGCTTATGGCGGCTGAGATAGAGAAGACTAGACGGCGTGTAAATGCGCTGGAGCATGTGACGATTCCAGATGCACAGGAGACGATCAAGTATATCACTATGAAGCTGGATGAGAATGAAAGAAGCTCGCAGATCCGTCTGATGAAGGTGAAGGATATGATGCTGGAGGAGGCACACCACTACAGCGAGAGGGAAGCGTAGTAAGGCTTCTAAACAATAAAATTAAAGGACTCTGCATAGATGAAAACTCTATACAGGGTCCTTTTTGTAAAGGGCGTTGCGTGCCTCCGGTCGTAAAAGAGTTACTCTTTGATTTCCAGAAGAAGAAATTGATATCCTTCCATAGGAATTTGGATTCTGTTCTCCGCCTTTATAAGCTTTGCCATGCCAGATTCCTCGGAGCAGCTGTCGAGCAGGATCTGAGCTGCAGATTCGTTTATAGTCACTGTCCGCTTTTTGCTCTGGTAGTTTGCAAGAACCAGCAGGGTATGTATGTTTCCTCTGCGGTAGAATCCCATAAAATTCTTTAATTCTGTCAAAGCCGGCATCTGCTGCCCGTAGACAATTGCTTCCGAATATTCTGGATTCTTTCTAAGTGCAATCAGTTCTTTATAAAAGGATAGTACGGAGTCCTTTCTGTTTTGCTGCTCTTTTACATTAATATCATGGTAATTTTCATTTTCTGCAAGCCAGGGAGTTCCTTCCGTAAACCCGGCATGGGGCGCATCGCTCCACTGCATCGGGGTACGTGCATTATCCCGGCTCATGCCTGTAACAAGCTTTAACGCCTCATCTTCCTTAAAGCCATTCGCAAGTGCAACATGATATTCATCCAAAGTGCTGATGTCATCTACTTCATCAATACTCCGAAACTCTTTATTTGTCATGCCGATTTCCTGTCCCTGATATAAAAATGGAAGCCCGTAGGTCATCATGGATATTCCGGCTAGCATCTTCTTGCTGGTTTCATTAATTTCCCCTTCCGGGAGATAATGGCTGACACCTCTCGGCTCATCATGGTTTTCTATAATATTTGCCATCATACCGATATCCTGGGACAATTCCTTGCTGGCATAAATGGCATCCCTGAATTCGTTAGGGGTAACCGGTTTCCGGTCATACCAGCCCTTTTTGCTGCCGCCCAGCATATGGGGAGAAAAATCAAAAATGGCTTCAAAGCATCCGTGTCCGCCAATATAACGTTCCAGCTCTTCCGGTCTGAAATCAAACAGCTCCCCGATGGTAAATGCCTGATAAGGCTCAAATGCCTCCCGCTTCATTTCCTGTAAGAATTCATGAACGCCTTCTGCATATTGCAGCATTTTAGTACCGGCACACAGTCCATCTGCTCTGTCAGCAGGAAAATCCTGAAAACGAAGATCCTTCTTGATATTGATGATTGCATCCAGCCGGAATCCGGCAATTCCTTTCTCAAGCCACCAGCGGATCATTTTATATATTTCCTGACGGACCTCGGGATTTTCCCAATTCAGATCCGGCTGTTCCTTGGCAAACATATGCAGGTAAAACAGATTGTTATATCCGGGAAGCTTTTCCCATACGCTTCCGCCAAAATAAGACCGCCAATTACAGGGCGGATTACCGTTTTTTCCTTCCATAATATAAAAATATTTACCGTATTTACCGTAAGGATCTTTTAATGCCTTTTGGAACCATTCATGCTGATCCGAGCAATGATTTACCACTAAATCCATTACAATATTAATATTACGTTTCTTTGCTTCCAAAAGCAGCTTGTCCATATCATCCATCGTTCCAAACACAGGATCAATTGCATAGTAATCGGAAATATCATAGCCCTGGTCTACAAAGGGTGACTGATATATGGGGGATATCCAGACAATCTCAACACCCAGCTCATTCAGGTAATCTAATTTTTCAATTATGCCGCGCAGATCTCCGATGCCGTCTCCATTTCCGTCCTTGAAGCTTTTTGGATATATTTGATAAGCTGTTTTGCCATGCCACCATTTTTTCTTCACTATCTATCGTACCTCGCTTTCCGTTTTTATATGATTGTGTTATTATATAATTAATTATGTGTGTTTTCTTCCGTTTTCAGACGGATTTATTACACTATCCTGCTATTTTTGTAAAAGCATAAAGATTTTCTGGGAGAGGCTTATGAATAACAAAGCACATTTGAAGCTAGACGAATCACAGTTAAGGGAAAAGGCTCAGCATGGGGATGTATTATTCCCTTTCAAATACTATCCGACATCTTTGCGGTCATTATATCCAGAGGTGCCCGTCCACTGGCATCCTGAGATGGAACTGACCATGATCGCGGATGGAGAAGCTGACTACTCCATTAATCTAAATAATTATCATGTAACAGCAGGCAATTTTATCTGTATCCAGCCGAATCTGCTTCACTCTGCGAGAATTATGCCAAAGGGCTTTCTTCTGTCCGATTCGTTTGTATTTCATCTGAATTTACTCGGCAATTCCTCGGCGGATTTCTGTACATTAAAATATTTTGCTCCGATTATGGAAGGAAATTTAATGCTTCCGCATGTTATATCAGCGGATGATATGTCATATGCGGAATTAAAGGAATATTTTGAACAGCTGCATCAATGCTGCGTGGAGCAGAATCCCGGGTATGAGCTGGAAATTAAATCCCTGCTCTTCCATCTTCTGAATATATTGATCCATAGTCCGAGGACCTGTCATGTAAATGCAGATGATGCTCACAGCGAGCGCATGAAAATAATATTCAACTATATTCACAGCCATTATACGGAGAATATTTCCGTTGAGGATGCGGCCAGTGAATGCCATATTACCGCTTCCCATTTTATGCGCTATTTTAAAGCAAAGAGCGGAACTACATTCAATCAGTATCTAAACCAATACCGCCTGCAGCAGTCCGCGCTGCTTCTGGCAAAGGGAACCCCCGCCGCTGAGGCGGCCTTTGCCTGCGGATTCAATAATCTGCCTTATTTTTACAAACGGTTCCGGGAATATTACCATATGACCCCGCGGGAATTCAGGTCACTATGAATCAATATCCTTGATGATGATTCCAAGCCTTTTTGCCAGCTCCGCAGCCTGATACAGATCAACAATGGCGCCTTTTAGCTCCCGGCTGTCATCGGACAGCAGCAGTTCAGTAATTACGCTGTCCGAGAAATCCATGCCGCGCAGGGATGTGCCAAAAAAGCTGGCTCCATTCAGGACTGCATTGTTCCATGTACCCGCTCTTCTCTGAACTGGCTTTGGCGGAGAAATTCTATATCTCCTGTTAGCAGGTCATTTTCATCTGGAAGTAATGGTGATAATAATTTCATAGAGGTACTCCTTCTATTGATTTCATGTAACTTTATGATACAATATTTTATATAAAAATAAAATGAGAGTACATATGAAAGGGTAGAAAAATGGTAAATGAAACTATACTCACACAGATTCTTGACGGATGCCTCCAGGACTATTCCAGGTATCTTGCCGGAAATTACAAGGGATACTATATTACAATAGAACCAGCGCCAGGAGAATATATCATAAAAATTAATGCAGACGCGTCAAATGATCCCGGTAACCAGCAGTTAAACCGATTTCTGGAGCAGTACAAGAACTCGGAGAATCCTGTTTCCAGAATTCAAACCCACACCTATATGTGTGTGGTTTGGATTTCTGAACCCCGGCTTGAAACTGCAGTTCCGATAATCCTTAATAAAACAATTAATCCGGTTATTGATTATCTGGCAGAGAATGGATATAGCTCCGGCTGTGATAAATGTGGAAATTCTTCAGAAACACTTAATTGCTGTGAGATAAACGGAGGCCATCATTTTCAATGCCGGAAATGCATCCATGAACTCCCGGATTTTCCGCAGGCTCCGGTTCAAAATACCGGAACTTCAAAAAGTAACTTTATTGCCGGACTGACGGGCGCCGTACTCGGTTCGCTGATTGGGTGCGCAGTATGGGTTCTGATATACAAATTGGGCTATATTGCGGGGCTTGCCGGAGCCATCACGGCTGTCTGTGCAATGAAAGGTTATGAAATTCTTGGGGGCGTTCTGGATAAAAAAGGTGTCGCCGGATCTGTGATCATTACGATTATTATGATCTATGGCGCCAATAAGTTTGCATGGACCTGGGATGCTTATGATTCCTTAAAAGGTTATGGCTGGAGCTTTACAGAGGTTTTCAGGGAATTAGATTATATTTTGGAAGAGTCTGAATTGACGGGCGGCTATATAACAGATTTGGTGATTGGCTATGTCCTTACAGCATTTGCCAGCTTCAAGAGTATTATTGCAGGATTTAGGGCCGGCCGCTAGTACAGCATATACGGCAGATAAGACAATGGAAGACTTTATCAGGGAGAGGATGCCTCTTCCACTCCCTCCCTGATAAAAATTTTAAGATTTATTCATTTTTTCAAACGGCCGGTTAAGAGGGTTACAATGTTAAAAGTTCGAGAACCTCTTTTTTTGTCGCCGCTTTTTTGAATTTTGCGGCTTTTTGGACATCAAAGAAAATCATTGCGATTTTTCCAAGAAGATCCAGATGCTCCCCGTTTTTTCCGGCTATACCAATCATGATATAAGCCGTATCATCACCAAAAGAGACTCCGTTTGGAATTTGTATAAAGGACAGGCCGGAACATAGGATATTCTTTTCGGAATTTGCGATTCCGTGCGGGATGGCAAGTCCGTTGCCCACATAGGTGGTAACAATTTTTTCTCTGTTTAACATATCCTGAATATATGCTTTCTCTACATAACCGCCATTGTAGAGGATTTCTCCAGCGGCCTTTATGGCATTTTCTTTTGTATCGAAAGATGCATTTAAAATAATATTATCTTCGCAGAATAATTCCTTTTTCTTCATGAATAGATACCTTTCTTTCTGTAAAATCATAAAGATTTTATAAATCTATATTATAATAGTTCAGAAGAATTTTCTCAGCCTCCGGATTCCAGAGACCATTGTGGGATTCGCAGGAATCAGCAAGCATCCGGAATAGTTCATTGTCTTTACCCTTTGCCCTGAAATCTACAATTGCAGTAAGCGGCAGATCGATCGGCAGATACATTAATTTCTTGCCGCCGGGTATCTTGGGAAGGTTCAGGGTTGCGTCGGCAATTGCATCAATGCCTCCGATGTGTGTGATCATCAAGGAGGGATCCAGTTTTCCGTTGGAAATCAGGTCAAGCGCATCCAGAAGATCCTGTTTTGAACCGCCGGAGGAGCCGATTATTTTGGTTCTCTTATAGTGGCAGTCATACAGATTGATTTCCGCACAGAAGTTTTTATCAGCAGGTCCGGCAAATAAATTCATACAGCCGTCCATGGCAAGGATCTTATTTCCCGTTTCTGCTAAACTGCGGATTGGAGCAAAGACAAAAACATCGTCGTAGCCATAGCCGTTTGTAAGCTCCATTAAAACATCCAATTCAGCTGTGCATTCAGCAGTGTTGACATACAGGAGTTCTACACCTTTTTCGGCGGCGGTTTCTTTGGAAATGACCACTTCTGCCCGGTTTAGGCGCTCTTCATTTACGTCGGTCACGACAATCCTTCCAGGACGCTTATCTGTTCCTAAAGCGAGAGCATAGCTGACGGCACCCAGCCCCATCGGCCCGCATCCGCCGAGAATAATGGTATTTCCACCGGGCCGGACACCGATTGGTTTTTCATAAGACTGATCGGTGGTATGATAGTTGGAATTAAAACCGCCGATTATGCAGTAAATAGGTTCTGCCATGGATACTTCATAAAAGGAGGAGCCTGAATAGTGGAGCAGACAGCCTTTTTCAATAATATCATTTGGAATAATGCAATAGGTCATGTCCCCGCCGAAATAAGGAAAGGAGTATCCGGGAGCGCCCATATATCCGGGGATTCCGGGTAATACAGCAAAGTGTTCGCCCTCTGTGTATTCATCTTTCCATTTTTTTCCAACTTTTGCTATGATTCCGGAAAATTCGTGTCCTGTAATGATTGGATTGCGGCTTACATCATTTGGAACCCGAATGTGGTCTGCGCCTAATCTGCTTTCTTTCCATGTGGACATACATAGGCTGTCACTGATGATCCGCAGCAGGATTTCATCATCCTTAAGCGGCGGCAGTTCAAATTCTTCTGTGCGCAGATCGTCTGCACCGTATAATCTTACTCCTTTAACCTTCATTGTTATCATACTCCTTTGTATTATTTTAACGAAAAATGCTGTATCAGGCAATCCCTGTTATTCAGCCATGTCTTTGATTTCCTGGGCAATACGCTTAATTTCCTTTTCGTCCATAAAGTTATTGAGAGGAAGAATCGGCGTACCGGCAGGAGCACTCTGCTTAGCGGCCGCTACAAGATTGGAGTTTGTAACCACAACGTCTGTATTATCCGGAATTTGATGAACAGAAACATGTGCTACTTCGCTGAAGAGTCCAATTTTGTTAAGCTGTACTTTTAATATGGATGCGCCCATTGCGCTGGAGCCCATTCCTGCATCACAGGCAAAAACAACCTTTTCAATTTTCCGTTTTACTGCTGATGTGATGCCCGCCTCTGGTGATTCAGAAGATACCGGGACGGCAGAGGCCTGGCTGATGTCAGCCGATAATGCGGCGCCGATTTCATCGCTTTCTTCTGATTTATCCCGAATCAGGAAGAAGGAGACAACGGCGAAGGAAATAGCGCCGGCAATCACATAGGATGCTACATTAATAAATAATCCGCCTTTTGGTGACATTGCGATCAGTGCGATCAGGCTTCCTGGTGAGACAGCCGCAACGGCACCGCCGCTAAATACACTTAAGAAAGCAAGGGCGGCCATATTACCAAGAATAGGTCCAAGTAATGTGATCGGCTTCATCAGTGCATATGGAAATACAACTTCGCCAATACCGCCGATGATCATGATGATGGACGCACCGGGAGCAGATTTCTTTGCCATGCCTTTTCCGAAAACTGCAAATGCAAGAATGAGTCCGGCCCAGTTACCGCAGTTTGCCTCTACCAGATAGAGAATGGATTTATCTGTTTCCAGAGCCTGCTGGGTTGCAAGCGGAGTCAGGATTCCCTGAATAAAATTTTTTGATGAGCCATGCGCCGAATGGCCCCATTACCATACCGCCCACAAGCATTGTTACATCAGAGCCGACAATGACACCGATCGTTGCGATCACACCGGCAACACCGCCCCGTCTTCCGTAAATATTATAACCGCCGGTGTAAGCGATCAACACCGGAAGGATATACGTTAGTGTAGGCGACACCAGTTCATTTAATTGTTCATTTGGAAAGTATCCGGTAGGGATAAACAGTGCAGTAAGAATACCCCATGCAATAAAAGCGCCAATATTAGGCATAACCATCCCGCTCAGGAATCCGCCCATTTTTTGGACTTTGGCTTTGAAATTATTTTGTCCAGCCATGATAGTACCTCCTTTATTCTCATATGTTTTTCGTTGTTGCCGTACAATTTTTGTACAGGATTTATTAAAAAAGCGCTCTTTTAACGATCATATATAATCTAAATATCAAAAGACAGAAAATAGTTACGCGGTGTCTGAAAATCACCGGCTTTCATAAAGTTGCATTTTGTCTTCTACAAATTCCCGCATTCCCTGGAAAATAAAATATACCGAAGCGGCCCCAGCGTCCTGATGACCAATGGCTTTTTCCAACAGGGAGTTAGCCCGTCCAAATTTTGCAGTATATTTTTTCGTATCCTCCAGTCCCTTTTGTGCTGCGTTTTCAGCAGCCGCCAGCATTTTCAGAAGTCCCTTTTCTTGATTGCCAAGCATTGCATCAACAGCCGGAGAGAGTGCATCCACCATAGTTTTGTCGCCGGGCTGTGCTCCTCCGCGGGCTTGAATGGCTTCCAGGCTTTTCTTTTCCATAATAGCAAGGTCGGAAGCGGTCAGGACAGCTTTGGGAACGGCTTCTGCCGTACCGGCCAGATAGAGGCTTCCGAAGATGACCCCGGAAGCTCCGCCCATGCTCCTAAGCATTGCCTGCCCTGCGGTTTTGAAAATGGAATAAACATTAGTTTCGTTCTCCATCTTTAAAAGTGCTTTTTTTGCTTTCAGCATTCCGCCAGCCATTCCGATTCCGTGGTCGCCGTCGCCGATTGCACTGTCAACTTCCGTCAGGTAAGGTTTCTTAAGAATGATTTTATCGGCTATGTATAGAAGCATATTTTTCGCATCTTCGACAGTCAGCTCTGCCAGAACACCGGAGGAGCTGCGGACAATCGAAGAAGGAGTCCAGCTTTTTTCATCAAATTCCAGCTGTTCCTGCTCATCTGTATCCTCATTAAAATCCTCTTTGGAGCTATGATTAACGGAGGAAGGATTCTCTTTTAATGTTCCCGCCGCGTAATACGGAGAATAGCAGGGCATGTCATAATAGTGCAGCAGCTAGGAATCTAACCGCAGGATCGTAATGGAAAATCCGCCCATTTCCATACAGGTACAGCAGGTTTTGATTTCCGAGTCATGGATGCTCAGGCCGTCCTGTTTTAAATGCTTGTACAAATTGAAATAGACTAAATTCAGTTCCATCATAGGAGTAGAGCCGAGGCCGTTTACAAGGACTGCAATCCGTTCTCCTGATGAAAGCTTCATTTCATTCCTGAGCTCGGCATACATGCGGTCAACTATTTTATCCGCGGTCATCATACGGGTCCGTTCTATGCCGGGCTCGCCGTGAAGCCCCATGCCGAATTCCAGTTCGTCGTCCGCAAGAGTGAAGGTTGGTTTATCATTTCCGGGCAGTGTGCCTGGCGCGGTAGCAACACCGATTGTGCGGATGTTGTCTCTTGCTTTCTCTGTTATCCGGAGAACTTCATCAAAAGCCAGACCCGCATCGCAGGCGGCGCCGGCGCATTTGATAACGAAAACATCGCCCGCGATACCGCGGCGGTCAAACTTGCGTTCTTCCGGGGCAGAGAGAAAATCATCCCATACCCGCACATGTGCTGTTTTGATCCCGTCTGCCCGGCAGAGTTCTTCTGCCATATCAAAATTTAGATTGTCACCGGCATAGCAGCCATAAACGAATAGAACGCCCATTCCCTGATCCACGGCCCTTGCAGTTTTATAGATCAATTCAGGATTCGGGGATGCACAGACATTGCCGCAGGCGACAGCATCTGCAAGTCCGGCGCCGCAGTATCCTATGAACAGAGGTTCATGACCGCTTCCGCCGCCGATTACAAGAACGGTTTTATTCTTTCTCGCTTTTCTGTATTTGAAAGCATTATAATTTCCGATTCTTTTATAATATTTTCGATAGGCGGCCAGATACCCGGCCAGACTTTCTTCTACCACATTCTCAATATTTGGATTTAAGATTTTTTTGATAGCCATATGTATGAAGACTCCTTTGATATATACTTTTCTTGGTGCATACTTCACCGTAAGTACCTCCCATCTGAATTTTTGAAATGCTAAAATCCAGATGGAGAGGGCGGGGAGTGGCAACGAATATCAAATACAGCCCTGCGGCACATTCCGATAAAAAACGACAAAAGAAAAACCGCAAAGGCTCTGTGACCTCTACGGTTATAGGAAGTACATATTCTGTTAAGTGGAGATTCTACTTCTGGTTTCATGGTGAGAAGTAGCGTTGCATTGGCAGGGATTTTTTTAACTGGCTTCCTGCCATTCCCCGATATGCTATGTATAAGTCAACTCTGCATTGCATAAGCAGATAAATTACCGCCCGAAAAAAGGACATAAAAAAATCCCTCCAAACTTCAAAAACAGGTCTGGAGAGTGTCTGTTAAGTCTTTTCGGGCATAGCAATACCGCCCACCACACGCCGTTTTTTTATATGGTGGGCATTTGCCTTAAAACCTTATGAAATAAAATAGAACCGACAAACTGTGATTATTCACATGTTCATCGGCTCTGCGTCTGGCTCCGTGATGACTGTTATTTTTAAATTTGCTACTTCAATCAATGTTTCCTGCCTGCATTTCGGACAATAGAGCGGATAGTTTTTCAAAACGGTATCTTCTCTAATTTTGTCACGAGTTTTATTTCCGCAAACAGGACATAAAATCCATTCTGATTTTTTCAAAATACCACCTTATTTCCATATCTAATTTTCCAAATACTCTAATAATGGGACTAAATACTTCTTATCTGTCCAATCACAATTTTGTCCCTTTGCACACATAAGGGCTTTCATCCACGGTTCATATGTACTTGGGTCTTTTTTAGCTACAGATTTTTGTAACATTTTGCATAAAGTTCTATCCATGAATTTCATTTTGCTTTCATTCCATGCTCCCCTCCCATAAAAAAGCGGAATATTTTTTAAATCTCCCGTCAAATTATGCTCCTTAATTTCTGTAAACGCACTTTCATCATAAGGAGAAGCACCAACACATAATATAGCCATTTTTTTGTTCTTGAATTTTTCAATGTTCTTTTTCAAAAAAGATAATCCTGCTATTCCTGAAGCATATATCCCACCGCAAAATACAACGGTTTCATATTGTATTACTTCACCTGCCATCGCCTTCGATACTTCTATACAATAAAAATCTGTCATAGTTTGAAGCCATTCAGCGTATTTCTTTGTTGCCCCATACTTAGACTGATAAATAATAATTCCCTTTTTCATAATAGAATCCTTTCTGTAAAACTTTTTATTGGTTTTCAATTTGTAATGCTTTTTCAATAGCTTTTATAATACATTTACTGCTCACGGTAGCACCCGATACCGCATCAACCTCTAACGATTGTTCGCTGATTACATCATTAACTATTTTTTCTGCCTTGCTACCTAATCCGTTTTCATGCTCAATAATCTTTATATCCGTTATTTTATGTTCAGTAACGAACACCTCAACCTTAACACAGACAGGTGTAACAGAATATTCTCCAACATACATACCGTCTGAAATATTTGCGAGGTCTGGACTTAAAACTGTAATGTTATTCACATCATCAACAAGAGAATTTAACACGATTTTTGCACCTATGAAAACAAATAGTATTACACATACAAGTATGATTCCTATTTTCTTTTTCTTCATCATTATTCCTCATATCCTAATGCCTGTTTCAAAAACGCTTCATAAGCAACTTCTTGTTGTGTATATATTTCGTCCGTTGAAATTCCCGGCGTTGTTACAGAAAAGATAGTGCCAATACCAATCGTATAAATTAGCATATTCAAATGTAACTGTCTCGCTTGTGCTACACTAATGTGCAATTCATTAGCAATAAATTCAGCAGTTTGCGGATTGGCTTCCGATTGATACAAATCATTTAACGAAGAAATTCCTTCCCGTTGGTGTAAAATAAAAATCCTAAATAAATGAGGTTCTTCTTGCGCTAACTGAATATATGATTTTCCTGTGCTGCGAAACAAGTCATCTTTGTTAATATGAGCCACCACATATTCCTGTATAAAATGATTGACCTGTTCAACTACATCTTGTCGTAAACCATCCATGTTTTTACAATAGCTATAAATAGGTTGTACAGAACACCCTATTTTTTCTGCAATATTCTTTACCATAACCTGTTCCATGCCGCTATTTCTCGCAATTTCAAAAGCGGTATTGACAACCATTTCTTTTGTAATTCTTTGTTTTGGCATTATGCGTCCTCCTTATAATCGAGTTATATAAATCATTTATATAACTCGATTATATTTTTTTAGAGGAGATTTGTCAATCTCTATAAATGAAAAAACGGCAAAGATTTTCTCTCTGCCGCCATCCTGCCTATGCGTATATAATTTCCTCGTTCACAATTTCCCTCGCACACGCCCTTATGTTATTTAAATGTTGTACCCATTCTAAGGCATTTTCTTCCTTTAGGCGTTCCGTTATGCCCTGTGCCTGTTTCATGCCCTCTATGAGCCTTTCAAAGCGTTCCTGCGCCTGCTTGTCAATGTCGGCAAGGCAGGCGTTAAGTTTGCCGCTTGTGAGAAGATTCGTGTATGTAACCTTGCGGTACCGCTTCAGATAATCCAGATGCCGCTGTCCCCATGTGCCTATTGGCTGTTCTTCTTCGGCGGGTACGGTTAAGCACGGGATTAAGTAATCGCCTTGCCTTTCATATTTGCCGCCCAGTTCTTCAAAAATCGTCTTTGCCATTGTCTGTTACCTCTACATTCTTTTTTATTTTGAATGTCCGCAAAATCCGTCCTACATCGGATGAGCAGGGTAAAGGAGGCGTTTCAGGAAAACGGAATTACAATAGAGAATGTTCCAAGAAAAGGAATCAAGCTGGAAGCTTCTGTAGCACAGCGGAATGATATGTACAATCACATGCAGGAGCTGGCATACAGTACACCTGAGACAAAGGAATACCGGAAGGAGTATATTTTAAAGACTCTTTTTGAGTACAGTGATAATTATACAGTGCAGTTATTTGCAGAAGACTTATTTGTGAGCAAAAAGATCATTTCCAGAGACTTGAAAGAAATAGAAGAATTTCTCCTCAGATACAATGTCAGGCTGATCATAAGAAGAAACAGCGGGATTATGATGAAGGGAAATGAATTTGATGTCAGGCAGGCGATGATTTCTCATTATAATTCTCTCTGGTGGTATAAAAAGTATGATGAAAAGCCGGATGAGGTGGATCTGCGTATCAGCAGGCGTGCATGGACCTATATGAATCAGATGTATGGGGATCTGGATCTGATCGAGATGCAGAAAGCACTGCTTCTTGCAGAGCAGGAGCTGGGCTTTATCTGGACGGATATTGCATTTTCCAGACTGCTGGAATATATTGTTGTTTCAAAACGGCGTATTCAAAAGAACTGGATCGTTGAAACGGCTAACAATCATATGCTTCTTCCGCTGGAGGACATTTATATACAGGCGGCCGGAAAGCTTTTGGAGCGGGTGGCGGGGAAAAAGGCGGCTGTACAGGAAATCCAGTACCTTGCGGCCAGAATTTATATTGCCGAGACAGTCTGCCCGAGGATCAGCAAGAATAGTGGGCGATTCCAAGTAAGTGTGAGACGGTATTTGGAGCAGGTCGGTTATATAACAGCGCAGAAGGATTTTTCACAGGACACAGAATTGATGCAGAAAATATGCGAGACGCTTTCCGTTATACAATATAAAGAAAATTATAATATTGCAGATTGGAATGACTCGAACAGGGAGGCTAAGAAAAATATTAGTGCCTTATATGGAGTCTGCCTTATGCAGATGTATATTCTTGAGGAGGGCACAGGCTTGAAGTTCAGGCAGGATGATATAGCGCAGATTACCATTTTTGTGAAGAATTATATGGCGAGGAACCGAAAAGAAGCAGTGTTTGTAACTGCAACGGATGCAGAATCTGCGTTTTACCAGCTGGAGAAGCTTAAGAATGCGTTTAAAAATATACATTTTCTGGAGACTGTCCATTATCAAAGGTTCAATCTGGATTTATACCCGGACAGGCTCATTATATCTTCCGTTGACTTGAAACAAAAAAATGCAGAGGTCTATAAGATCACCAAGCATGTTAATGAAGAAGATATTGCCAGACTTGCCAGAGAATTTGAGAAGGAGTCCGAATGCCGGAAGTCCTGGAGGAAATTATTTTATGATGAACTGATGTGGGAAATCAGTGCGCGGGATAAGGCAGATGCAGTCGGCCAGATCTGTGACACGCTGAAAGCGAAGGGGTATGTATCAGAAGATTTTGAGGAGAAGCTCTGGGAGCAGGAAAACCGGACAGCTACATCCATCGGCAACAGAACGGCGCTCCCTCATGTGTTTGATGAACACGTAAAAAAGGAATTTATAGCGGTTATCAAATTGAAGCATAGAATTCTCTGGGATCACGAGGAGCAGGCAGAGATTCTGTTTGTGACGGCGGCAAGACCAGAGCATATTCCGGAAGTGTCCGGCTTTATCCTGGAATATAAAGAAATCTACAGTAAAGATAGTAAAATGATGAAATAATCTTATGATAGGAGGAACTAAAAAATGTTAGTTAATATGACAGATATTTTAGCTGAAGCAGAGAGCATGGGGTATGGTATTCCTTGTATTAATACACCGAATCACGAAACGCTGCGCGCAGTAATCGAGGCGGCAGAGGAATTGAACACCCCGGTTATCATCGATCATGCAGAGGTGCATAATTCCCTGATACCAATTGAAAGAATGGGACCGGAGATGGTAAAAGCGGCAGCGGCGGCTAAAGTTCCTGTATGTGTACACCTGGATCATGGTAAAAGCTATACATTTTTGATGAAAGCATTGGAGGCAGGATTCCCGTCTATTATGTTTGATAACAGCGATCTTCCATTTGAAGAGAATGTAAAAAAAACGAAGGAATTTGTGGATTTTGCTCATGCAAGGGGAATTACCGTAGAGGCTGAGCTTGGAATCATGGCATCCGCTATGGAGGATACCCATGAGGATGTTGATGCAGAGAAGAGGATCCTGACGAATGCAGATATCAGAAAATTCTTTACGGAGCCTGACCAGGCGGCGGAATTTGCGGAGAGGACCGGCTGCGATGCATTAGCAGTATGTTTTGGGACAATGCACGGAATCTACGCAGAGCCTCCGGTACTTGACATTGACAGGGTAAAGGCAATCCGAAAAGCGGTAAAACCTGACTGCCGGATCGTTATGCATGGTTCCTCCGGCGTGGATTTTGAGCAGGTAAAAACAGCAATTTCCGCAGGCTGCTCCAAGATTAATTACTATTCTTATATGGCAAAGAGTGCAACACAGTTTGCAGCAAAGAAGATTGAGGAATCAAACGGGACGATTGCGTATCATGAACTCCAGGAGGCGGCATACGGCCATATGAAAGCGTATGCAAAGGATGTCCTGCTGGCGTTTAGGAATGGCAAATAAAAGACGGAGGTAAATCTTAATGGCAAGATTATTTGATATTATGGGGGAGTTCCCTTTTAAACCAGATGAAAAGAAACCAATGCTGATCCGCAAACAGGATTATTCAACCGCACTGTATCCGCCGAACAATGCGCTTACTTCCGACAATACATTTACGATTATTACGACAGATACATTTATGCTTGGAATCTATGAGCTGGGGCCGGGCGGCGTGTTTGCACCGCTTGATATCCATCCGGGTGACGAATCCTATTATATTCTGAACGGACCGGTGCTTCAGAGAAGCGGTAACGGGCAGTTTGCTTATCTGGAAACTGGAGAAGGCTTATTTATGCCGGAGGGAGCATGGCACTGCTGCCACAATTTCTCGGACAAAAAGGCGAGAATCCTTTATTTTATTACGCCGAAAGCCTGGAGTGAATCGATTCCTCCGGCAGTTATCCCGACAGAGGAAGAGACAAAATTCTACAAAGGGCCGAATAATGGCAATCTGCCTGACATGAGAGGCCTTATCAAGGATATATCCAGACAGGGCTGTACGGATGATATCGGCCATTGGCCGGTAGAGGCACAGGAAGCCAGAGAAACCGGCGCAGTATATGCAGTGCGTGATTTTGAAAAGCTGAATAATATACATGGAACAACGCATCCGATGATGATGCGGTTTATCACCAGCAATGACTATGGACACTTTGGGGAGTTTATTCTTCCGGCCGGCGGATATGGACCGAGATGCTCGGATCCGGATGTTCACGCCGGCGATGCGGCATTGTACTGTATTGACGGACCGGTTACGGTGAACCTTGTAGAGCTGGAGGAATCCTTTGTAGTAGAAGAGGAGGAGACGTTTTTTATTCCGGCAGGAGTCCGGTACCAGCTGGTAAATTTTGAGGCGGAGCCGGTAAAGATGGTATTTTCTATTACTGATCTGTAGTATATAATAAGAACTGTGTAATATCCCCGCAGGAACAAAGCCCGGTATTGCGGGCAGGGTTCCCGGGGATATTTTAAACGGACAGAAAATAGAGGTTCTTTTGGAAAGGGGCGGTGTTCATGGAAAGGAAATATTTTTTCTTTGATATTGACGGCACACTTACGGATGATGCAACGAAGGAAATTGTGCCGTCAGCACTTGAAGCGGTACGGAAACTCCAGCAGGCAGGACATTTTGTTTCTCTTGCAACAGGACGTGCAAATTATAAGGCAGAGGGCTTCCGTGCAAAGCATGATTTTCAAAATATGGTATGTAATGGAGGACATGGTATTTACTATGACGGGGAGCTTCGGGAAAACCGGCCGCTCGATTACGACAAAGCTCTGGCGGTATACAGACAGGCTGTGGAGCTGGGGTATGGCGTGCTTGTGGCAATAGATGATTCCCAGAAGATATATGCAGACAGCTTCCGGTTTTATGAGACGGCGGGAATCCGCAGGGAAGCAACTACTTATATCATAGATGAAGAGTTTGATCCTGCTGTTGTGGAGAATATCTATAAGCTCTATGTGGCGGTTCCGCAGGAAGAGGAGCATCGTCTTACGTTAAAGGATACCGTGGGCCATCTTCGTTACCAGAAGGAGTATCTGATGTTTCAGGCAGATGAGAAAAAGGACGGGATTATTAAGATGCTTGAGTATGCCGGGGGAAGTCCGGAGAATACGGTTGTGTTTGGTGATGATTATAATGACCTGTGTATGTTTGATGAGAAGTTTTATTGTGTAGCCATGGGGAATGCCTGCGATGCATTAAAAGAAAAAGCAGATTATGTGACAGAGAAGAATATTGAAGATGGAATTTATAAAGCATGTGAGAAGCATGGATGGTTTTGAAAATGGTGCAAGGCGGTTATGCCGCAGCGGCCTAACCACCTTCCCAGACGTCTTTTCAGTTTATGGATGATGCCGGATATGCTTATTCTGCACCTCGAATTTGGAAACACTAACGTTTCAACTGTGGGACGTAGCTTCTACAGGTTTCTATGTTACCTTTCACAAATGCATCCTTCTTTAGCGGAAGAAGCTGTCCGCCGGTCAGCTGGAACACGAAAAAGCGATCGGATTCAAAGGTTCCGCGGATATCATTCTTGCGGAGATCTACACCCGGAACGCTGTCCTTGTAAGAACGGATGCGGTTACCCTCGATAGTAATCACATATTCAAAGCCTTTTCCGTGGTAGGTTTCATGGAATTGCTTTACGGCGGTAAGTTTCTTTTTGCTGATGCTGATAAATGACGCAATTATGGCGGCAAGGCAGATGATGCCGACAACAGCAAACAGCACCGCAAGCGCCGTCTTGCGGGATGCGGATTCGCGCCAGGTAAAGAATGCACAGATCAAGGTGATGATAATAAGTGAAATATAATTCCGATAGGCATGCATAGCCCATGCATCCTCGACCTCCTGCATTAGTACATCGGTATATTGGTATTGGCTGATGATAACAGTGTCTTTCTTTTTTCTGCTGGTTTCTGTATTCTCAGAATGATTTGTATTCGTCATATAAAAATCTCCTTATTGATATAAAATCATTATACATGAGAAACCAGGAAATGGCAATCACGTGCATTTACAATCTGCATATAATAACAGCAGATATGTATATCGGGAGGATGCACGATGGAGAATAAATTACCATATTATATGGCATATCCGATGCCGCTGGTATATGATGATGAGAGACGGGAGAGAATGGATTTTGAATACATGAAGAGTATGTATCCAGATGCGGCAAAGAAGCTCCTGCCTTATATTGAGGATGAATGCGACCGGATGGAATTTGAAGGAAGTATGATATACGATGAATATCCGGACCGCCTGCAGCTGAGACTGATCGGAAGCCGGCTGCTTGATAAGGCGAAGAAGGATCATGCGTTTGCAGGGCTGGATCAGGGCAGTGCAGGAAAAAAGGACAGAGACGGAAATTGGCTTTGGGATCTGATTCAGGTGATGCTTTATCAGGAGGTTTATAAAAGGCGCTGCGATTACAGAAAATGCCGGAGGAAGTATTATCCGGGCATAGAGCCCAGATAGCGGCATATATGAGGCCGCCCAAAACGGAGAGCGGTAATCCGGCAGGGTTTCCAGGCAGGCGGCTTGTAAGAGGAATTACTTTTGTGTTATACTTATGCGCACACAATATAGATGAGGGGTGCGCGCATGAATAATATTATATTTATCGGAATGCCGGCCGCAGGCAAGAGTACGATCGGAGTAGTCGCGGCAAAGCGGCTGGGATATGAGTTTATTGATACAGATCTTTTGATCCAAAAAAAGGAAAAAAGTTTATTAAAAGATATTATCTACGAAAAGGGAATTGATGGGTTTCTTGCCATCGAGGACCAGATCAATTCTGAGGTTGAGGCTGAAAGAGCGGTAATTGCGCCAGGCGGAAGCGTGGTATACTGCGAGAATGCAATGAGGCATTATAAGGAAATTGGAACGGTAGTATATTTGCAGGCTTCTTATCAAACAATAAGTGAAAGGATTGGAGATCCAAAAAAGAGAGGCGTAGTCCTGTATGACGGGCAGACGTTAAAGGATCTCTATGAGGAGCGCCGGGGGCTTTTTGAAAAATATGCCGATGTGATTATCTGCGAGGATGGAAGGACATTGGAGGATACGATTGAGGAAGTTATAGAGAAATTCAAGCGTTAAATATTTTTTGTGAAAGCTGGCGGCTCTGTCCGGATAGATGTGCTCTGCGTCTCCCGGTCTGTAAATTGTTACGGAATTTTTACGGGGTCGTAAAAAATATTTTACAAATGGGGAAGATTATTGTATACTATAATGTGCGATAGGCAGTAAGGACAGATTTTGCTCTGGACAGAGGCCTGGATGCAGGGGCGAGAGTATAAATAAAGATAATTGAGGTGCAGTTATGGAACAGTATATTATCAAAGGCGGAAATCCGCTCGTTGGAGAAGTCGAGATTGGCGGAGCCAAGAATGCGGCGCTGGCTATTCTTTCGGCGGCTATTATGACTGATGAGACAGTCCTGATTGACAATCTGCCGGATGTCAATGATATTAATGTGTTGCTGGATGCAATTGTGGGAATTGGGGCAAGTGTCCACCGTGTGGATCGCCATACAGTGAGGATCAATGGAAAAGGAGTCTCCAATTTCAGAATCGAATATGAATATATGAAGAAGATCCGGGCGTCGTATTATCTGCTGGGCGCTCTTCTTGGCAAATATAAGAGGGCGGAGGTTGCCCTTCCGGGCGGATGTAATATCGGGAGCAGGCCCATTGACCAGCATCTGAAGGGATTCCGTGCCCTTGGTGCAGACGTGGAGATTGAACACGGCAAGATTATCGCAGAGGCGGACCGTCTGGTTGGAAAGCATATTTATTTTGATGTGGTAAGTGTCGGGGCAACGATCAATGTGATGATGGCGGCCACTATGGCTGAGGGGCTGACCATTCTGGAGAATGTTGCCAAGGAGCCTCATGTTGTAGACGTGGCGAATTTCCTGAACAGTATGGGAGCGAATATCCGCGGGGCAGGAACGGATGTGATCAAGATCCGCGGTGTACAGCGGTTCCACAGAACGGAGTATTCTGTAATTCCGGATCAGATCGAGGCCGGAACCTTTATGTTTGCGGCGGCGGCTACCAGAGGCGATGTGACGGTCTGTAATGTGATTCCAAAGCATCTGGAAGCAACAGTTGCAAAGCTCATTGAGATCGGCTGTGAGGTGGAGGAGTTTGATGATGCGGTGCGGGTCGTTTCAAAGGGGAATCTGACCAGTACGCATGTGAAGACCCTTCCTTATCCAGGCTTTCCTACAGATATGCAGCCACAGATCGGCGTGACACTGGCTCTATGCAAGGGGACAAGTATGGTTACAGAAAGTATTTTTGAAAACCGCTTCAAATATTTGGATGAGCTTGCAAGAATGGGAGCCAATATTAAGATAGAAGGGAATTCTGCGACTATTGAAGGTGTGAAGAAGTTTTCCGGAGCAAGGATCAGTGCGCCGGATCTGCGGGCAGGCGCGGCGCTTTGTATTGCAGGGCTTGCGGCAGAAGGGATCACGATCGTAGATGATATCGTATATATCCAGCGGGGCTATGAGAGATTTGAGGAGAAGCTGAGAAGTCTCGGGGCAGTGATGGAGCGTGTATCCAGTGAGAAAGATATTAGAAAATTTACTTTAAAAGTCAGCTAGCTTGTGTTATAATGAAAAGGTCAATAGAATATTGCAAACAAACTCTTATTCAGAGCGGTGGAGATACAAAGGATCTGTGAAGCCGCGGCAACCCCGGAATCCGGAAGGTGCCAGCCTGAGCGAGGAATCGAACAATAAGAGGATTAGTTTATATTTATGTGATAAACAGTCCGCTTAATGCGGACTGTTTTTTATATAACTGAGAATGCCGGACGGAATTCTCCGCTATACAGTACCCTTTATGAATTTACATATTTGAAAGGAGACACATGATGGAAAAGAGATTATTTACATCCGAGTCCGTGACAGAAGGACATCCGGATAAAATGTGCGACCAGATTTCTGATGCAATTCTGGACGCATTGATGGAGCAGGACCCGATGAGCCGAGTGGCCTGCGAGACATGCACGACAACCGGGCTTGTTATGGTAATGGGAGAGATTACCACAAATGCCTATGTGGATATTCAGAAAATCGTCCGCGATACGGTTGCAGAGATTGGTTATACCCGTGCGAAATACGGATTCGATGCAAATACCTGCGGCGTAATGGTGGCGCTGGATGAGCAGTCTTCTGATATTGCCATGGGAGTGGACAAGGCGCTGGAAGCAAAGAAAAATGAGATGTCGGAAGATGAAATCGCGGCAATCGGTGCAGGCGATCAGGGCATGATGTTTGGATATGCTTCCGATGAGACAGAGGAATATATGCCGTATCCGATTGCGCTGGCACAAAAGCTGGCAATAAAGCTGGCGGAGGTAAGAAAGAACGGCACCCTTCCTTACCTGAGACCGGATGGAAAGACTCAGGTTACGGTAGAGTATGATGAAAATGGAACACCGGTACGTCTGGACGCGGTAGTTCTTTCTGCCCAGCATGATCCGGAGGTTACTCAGGAGCAGATTCATGAGGATATTAAGAAGTACGTATTTGATACAACGATCCCGGAGGGAATGACAGATGAGAATACCAAGTTCTTTATCAATCCGACAGGCCGGTTCGTAATCGGCGGACCTCATGGGGACAGTGGATTGACAGGCCGTAAGATCATCGTAGATACCTACGGTGGTATGGCACGCCACGGCGGCGGCGCATTTTCAGGAAAGGACTGTACGAAGGTAGACCGTTCTGCGGCTTATGCGGCACGTTATGTTGCAAAGAACATCGTGGCGGCAGGCCTGGCAAAGAAATGCGAGATCCAGCTTTCTTATGCCATCGGCGTAGCATATCCGACCTCTATAATGATCGATACCTTCGGAACCGGTAAGCTGTCTGATGAGAAGCTGGTTGAGATTGTCCGTGAGAACTTTGATCTGCGTCCGGCAGGAATTATCCAGATGCTGGATCTTAGAAGGCCGATCTACAAACAGACTGCGGCATACGGGCATTTTGGAAGAACAGACATAGAGCTTCCGTGGGAGAAGCTGGATAAGGCTGATACCTTGAAGAAATATCTTTAATTTAGAAAAATTTTAGAAATGTTTATGGGTGCTTTGGTGAGAAGCACCCTTTTTCGTGGTAGAATAATAATTAAGAAATACTTAGAACAGCATTGCGGAGGTGTTGGGGTGAAGCTAAAGACCCGTTTGATTGTTGCCTTTATAACCGTTGCGGTACTTCCGGTTATTCTGGCGGCGCTCTTTATCCTGCTGGTTGGAAGATACCAGCTTCATGCAATAGAAAAGACGTATGAGATCAGCGGCACCTCTGTGGAGACTCTTTCAAATCCCATGAGGATGCTGGGGCAGCTTACAGTGCAGCCATACAGGGACCTCAGCAGGACGGTGTCGGTCTCTCCGGAGCTGCTTGAGGATATAGCCTTTCTGGAGAAATTTAACGACAGCTTAAAGAAGAAAAAGTCTTATCTTCTGGTGCGCAGGGGAAACACGATTGTCTATATGGGCACGGATTTAGAGAGTGCGGCCTATGTGATCGATCAGCTTCCCGGATACGATGAGAATAGGACCACATCAGAGAACGGTGTGTATCTGGGAGGAGAAGCGCAGGCGCTGATCAAGCAGGTGGATTTTGAATATAATGCAGAGGAGATGGGCAGTGCATTTATCATAACGGATGTGAGTAATGTGATGCCGGAGCTTCAGGAGCTTGCAGTAGATACGGTGGTGATCATCATGCTGGTGCTGTTTGTAACTGCCGCCTGCCTGATCTTTTGGATATACCGGGCAGTGATGAGTCCGCTTGGAAGAATGCAGAAGGCGGCGAACAATATTAAAAACGGCAACCTGGATTTTGAGGTGCCGAGAGAGTCGGATGACGAGTTCGGGCAGCTGTTTGCAGATTTTGAAGAGATGAGAAAGCGCCTGAAGGACAATGCGGAGGAGAAGATTAGGTTTGATAAGGAAAATAAAGAGCTGATCAGTAATATCTCCCATGATTTAAAGACTCCCGTGACGACAATCAAAGGATATGCGGAAGGAATCATAGACGGGGTAGCGGATACGCCGGAGAAGCTGGATAAGTATGTGAGGACTATTTATAATAAGGCGAATGAGATGGACACGCTGATCAATGAGCTGACGCTGTATTCCAAAATCGATACCAACCGTATCCCTTATAATTTTAACACCATTTTGGTAAATGCATATTTTGATGACTGCGCGGAGGAGCTGTCTATGGAGATGGAGGCTAAGAGCGTAGAGTTTGGATACTTTAACTACGTGGAGGGCGAGGTAAAGATTATTGCGGATGCAGAACAGATCAAGCGGGTCATTCACAATATTGTGAATAACTCTTTGAAATATATGGACAAGAAAAAGGGAATCATCAATCTGCGGGTGAAGGATGTGGGTGATTTTGTCCAGGTTGAGCTTGAGGATAACGGAAGAGGAATTGCGGCAAAGGATCTGACGAATATTTTTGACCGGTTCTACCGGACCGATGCATCGAGGAATTCGTCTAAGGGCGGAAGCGGCATTGGTTTATCGATCGTGAAGAAGATTGTGGAAGAGCATGGAGGTAAAATCTGGGCGACCAGCCGGGAGGGAACCGGAACCACGATGTACTTTGTACTAAGAAAATATCAGGAGGTACCGATTCATGAGTAAGATTTTGATTGTAGAAGACGAAGTAGCAATTGCAGACCTTGAAAAAGACTATCTGGAGCTGTCCGGATTTGATGTGGAGGTGGCAAATGACGGCCTGCTCGGCCTCCAGAAAGCACTGGAGGAGGAGTATAATCTGGTGATCCTGGATCTGATGCTGCCGGGAATTGACGGATTTGAGATCTGCCGGAAGATCCGGGAAGATAAGAATACGCCCATTATCATGGTATCGGCCAAGAAGGATGATATTGACAAGATCAGGGGGCTTGGACTGGGCGCCGATGATTATATGACGAAGCCGTTCAGCCCCAGTGAGCTTGTGGCGCGGGTAAAGGCGCATCTGGCAAGATATGAGCGGCTGATAGGAAGTGCGGCTGAGGTCAATAAAATAGTAGAGATCCGGGGGCTGAAGATTGATACAACCGCAAGGCGCGTGTGGGTGAATGGAGAAGAACGGGCATTTACTACTAAGGAATTTGACCTTCTTACATTTCTTGCAAGCCATCCGAATCATGTGTATACAAAGGATGAGCTGTTCAGCGAGATATGGGATATGGAGTCCATCGGGGATATTGCGACGGTGACGGTGCATATTAAGAAAATCCGTGAGAAGATTGAGATGGATACCTCTAATCCGCAGTATATTGAGACAATATGGGGAGTGGGCTACCGTTTTAAGGTGTAAACGCAGAGATTTATATGGCTAATTATGGAGATAAAAGGTTTTTTGGAGCCATAACCGGGTTCTGAAAAGCCTTTTATTTTATGTGGGGCTGTGCTATATTTGAAAAAGTAACTGCAGTGAAAGAAGGAAAGAGAGTCTGATATGATTACGAGTACATCAAATGCAAAGGTAAAAAGGCTTGTGAATCTGCGGAAGAAACGCAGGGCAAGGGACGCAGAGGGCGTATTTTTGACAGAAGGCCTGCGGATGTTCCAGGAGGTGCAGGAGAGCGAACTGAAAGAACTTTATGTGACGGAACGGTTTTACGAAAAAGAAAAGAAGCTTGTGGATGAGAAATGCCGGGCAGGCCGGTGCGGGATAGAGGTATTCTCGGAGACGGTAATGGAATATGTTTCCGATACCCGGCACCCGCAGGGCGTGCTGTGTGTGGTGCGCCAGAGAAACGGGGACGGATGGGAAGGGATATTAGAGGGGAGAAAGTCTGGAAAAGCGGCATCCTGCCCGCTGATACTCCTTTTGGATAACCTGCAGGATCCGGGGAACTTAGGCACCATCTTCCGTACCGGAGAAGCGGCGGGAGTGACGGGAATCCTAATGAGCAGGGACTGTGTGGACGTGTACAATCCGAAAGTCATCCGTTCCACTATGGGCTCCATCTTCCGCCTGCCCTTTTGGTATGCAGAGGATCTGCCTGCGGCAGTCCGGGAGATGAAGGCGCAGGGAATCTGTACCTATGCCGCTCGCCTGAACGGAACCTGCGTCTATGACGAGCCGGATTACCGGAAGCCGTCGGCATTTTTTATAGGAAATGAAGGAAACGGCCTGAGGGAGGACATTGCAGAGATGGCAGACTGTTATCTTAAAATTCCGATGGCGGGAAGCGTGGAGTCGCTGAACGCGGCCATAGCGGCCGCGGTACTGATGTTTGAGGCGGTCAGACAGCGCAGGCATTGACATTTGCAGAGGGAAAACCTATAATGGAAAAAAACCGATTGGGGTGAAGGCGTATGTATACAATGGGATGGTTAATACTATTTATCGTACTGCTCGTAATTGAAATCTTTACAATGGGCTTTACGACCATCTGGTTCGCCGGAGGGGCGCTGGCGGCTCTTTTGATGGCAGTTATCGGCTTCGGCCTGCTGGTGCAGGCTGTGGTATTTCTGGCGGTATCAGTGATCCTGCTTGTTATGACAAGACCGATCGCGGTAAAGTATTTTAATACGGAGCGCCAGAAGACCAATGCTGAGAGCCTGATAGGACTGCAGGCGGTGGTGCTGCAGGATGTGGATACCCTTCATGCATCCGGGCTTGTGGAAGTGAACGGGCAGGAATGGTCTGCAAAGACCGATGAAGCGGATGGATATATTCCGAAGGACAGCGTTGTGTCGATAGAAGGAATTCAGGGAGTGAAATTGATTGTAAAGGCAAAGGAGGTTAAGAGGAACTATGTTAAGAATGACAATTAGTATTCTGGCACTGGCGGCATTTTTGATTCTTATTGCAATGGTTGTATCCTGCATCCGGATCGTAAGGCAGGCACAGGCGCTGGTCATCGAGCGGCTGGGAGCATATCAGGCGACCTGGGGAACGGGACTCCATGTGAAGCTGCCGATCGTAGACCGGGTGGCAAGAAGAGTGGATTTGAAGGAACAGGTTGTGGATTTTGCACCGCAGCCGGTAATTACCAAGGATAATGTTACTATGCGGATTGATACGGTTGTATTTTACCAGATTACGGATCCAAAGATGTTCTGCTACGGTGTAGCCAATCCGATCATGGCGATCGAGAACCTGACGGCTACGACTCTTCGTAATATCATCGGCGATCTGGAGTTAGACCAGACATTGACATCCAGAGAGACAATCAACACGAAGATGCGGGCTTCTCTGGATGTGGCTACTGATCCGTGGGGGATCAAGGTAAATCGCGTGGAGCTTAAAAATATTATTCCGCCGGCAGCGATCCAGGATGCCATGGAGAAGCAGATGAAGGCTGAGCGTGAGAGACGTGAGGCAATCCTGCGGGCGGAAGGTGAGAAGAAGTCTACCATACTTGTGGCAGAAGGTAAGAAGGAATCGGCAATTCTGGACGCGGAGGCAGAGAAACAGGCCGCAATCCTGCGGGCAGAGGCACAGAGAGAGAAGATGATCAAGGAGGCGGAAGGCCAGGCTGAGGCAATCCTTAAGGTACAGCAGGCGAATGCAGACGGTATCCGGTTCTTGAAGGAAGCAGGCGCGGACGAGGCAGTGCTTACCATGAAGAGCCTGGAGGCATTTACGAGGGCGGCCGACGGCAGGGCAACGAAGATCATCATTCCTTCTGAGATTCAGGGGATTGCAGGACTTACAAAAGCCCTGACGGAAATTGGGGCTAAGGATGAGGCTTTACGGAAATAAGAGATACACAAAAGAGAGAAGAGGGAAAAGACATGGATTTAAAAGGACGCAGTTTTTTGAAGCTGCTTGACTTTACACAGGAAGAGATTTTATATCTGGTGGATCTGGCAATTGAGCTGAAGGGGAAGAGAAAACAGGGAATCAAGGGCGAGAGCCTGAAGGGTAAGAACATTGCCCTGATTTTTGAGAAGCCGTCTACGAGAACCCGTTGTGCTTTTACTATCGGCGCACAGGATGAGGGCGGAATCGCCACATACCTTGCGGGAAGCGAGCTTCAGCTCGGCGAGAAGGAAAGCATTGAGGATACCGCCCGGGTGCTGGGACGTATGTTTGATGGAATTGAGTTCCGGGGCTTCGACCATGAGTTTGTCGAGGCGCTTGCAGAGTACAGCGGAGTGCCGGTCTGGAACGGTCTGACAGACCAGTGGCATCCGACCCAGTTTCTGGCAACACTGATGACAATGAAGGAGCATTTCGGTTATGTCAAAGGATTGAAGCTGGTATATCTCGGCGACGGCCGCAATAATGTTGCGAACAGTCTTCTGGTAGGATGCTCTAAGGTGGGTGTGGATATTGCTATTGCGGCGCCGAAGAAGCTGCAGCCGGGTAAGGAATTGATCGCGACCTGTGAGAAGCTGGCGGAGGAAGCCGGTTCTACGGTGACTGTATCCGATTCTCTGGATGTGGTAGAGGGCGCAGATATTTTGTACACGGATGTATGGTATTCTATGGGCGAGGAAAAGAAGGAGCAGGAGCGTATCCGGCTGGCAGTGCCTTATCAGGTAAATACAGAGCTGATGAAGCGTACCGGCAAAGAGACTACGATTTTCTCCCACTGCCTGCCTGCAAATAAGGGGAAGGAAGTAACAGAGGAAGTATTTGAAAGTGAGGCTTCCAAGGTATTTGACGAGGCAGAGAACCGTCTGCATACGATCAAAGCAATTATGGCGGCTACCCTGGGCGACAGGTAAGACGGTGCAGAAAAGGCCATATACCGGAGGAATATGACCATGAAAACAGAGATATTATCCATGCTCCGGGAGACGGATGGATATATTTCCGGACAGCAGATCTGTGAGCAGTTTCAGGTTTCCAGAACTGCTGTCTGGAAGGTGATGGAACAATTAAAAGCAGAAGGATATCAGATAGAGGCGGTGCGCAACAGAGGATATCATCTGGAGAAATCTCCGGATGTGCTGGGAGAGGCAGAGATTAAGAGTCTGCTGAATACCAGCTGGGCTGGGTGTGACGTCCTTTATTTTCCAGAGACAGATTCTACCAATACCCGGGCGAAGCGCCTTGGGGATGAGGGAGCTGTCCATGGGACGCTTGTTGCGGCAGACCGGCAGACCGGTGGAAAAGGCCGGCGGGGACGCAGGTGGGAATCGCCGGCGGGCAGCAGTATTTATATGAGCATTCTTCTGAGACCGGATATCCCGCCGGATCAGGCTCCGATGCTGACGCTGGTAATGGCGCAGAGTACAGCGGAGGCTATCCGCATCCGGACCGGGGAAGAGGCTCTAATCAAATGGCCCAATGACATTGTGATAAATGGAAAGAAGGTCTGCGGGATCCTGACGGAGATGAGTACGGAAATCCAGTGGATCAACCATGTGGTTATTGGTGTCGGGATCAATGTGAATACGGAGTATTTTCCAGAGGAGTTAACGGAGACTGCGACCTCCATTTATTTGGAAAGCGGGGGGAAGCAGCAGAGATCCGGATTGATCGCGGAGGTCTTGAAACAATTTGAGCGATATTATGCAATGTTTTTAGAGACAGGAAATCTGTCTGCGATGCAGGAGGAATACAATAGACTGCTGGTGAACCGGGACCGGGAGGTAAAGGTCTTAGAGCCGGGGAATGAATATAATGGATATGCTATTGGCATTAATGAGACAGGAGAACTGCTGATCCGCACAGAAGACGGACAGATCAGGGAAGTCTATGCAGGAGAAGTGTCGGTAAGAGGGATATATGGATATGTATGAAGACAGAGTTGTACTATGCGCGGCAAATTCTTATGAAGAAAAATATTATCTGAACCCGGATTTTGACGAGCTGCCGGATGAGGTGAAGGATGAACTGAAAATTATGTGTGTGCTGTATGTGCACGATGTGGGCGGGATCCTGACCCTTGTGTATGACGGGGAGGGAGAGCTGCAGTTTGAAGTGATGGCAGAGGAATTTGACCCTATGTTTGACGATATCGGAAGCAGGCTTTTGATTAAGAAGCTGCGGACGGAGAAGGCTGGACTTTTGGAGGCGCTGCAGATGTATTTTAAGGTGTTCTTCCTGGGGGAGGAGCTGGAATAAAAGGGAGTGTCAGGGACTTATGCCATTTTCTACAGCGGAAATAGGTGAAAGGAATGTTGCTATGCTGCTTGCAATTGATATAGGAAATACGAATATTACACTGGGAGTGTTCAAGGAGAAGGAGCTTCTGGGAAAGTTCCGGATGACTACGAAACAGCCTAGAACATCGGATGAATATGGAATTACATTACGGGAGCTTCTGCGGAACCAGGATATGGATCCGGGCGAGGTGGATGCAGTAATTATCGCATCGGTAGTGTCCGACATTATGCACTCCTTTGGAAGTGCTATTATTAAATATTTTGGATGTAAGCCAATCGTTGTTTCTGCAGGGATTAAAACAGGTATCCGTGTGGCCACCGAGAGTCCGAGCCGGACCGGGCCGGATCGGATTGTGGATGCGGTTGCCGCCTACAAACTGTACGGCGGGCCGGTGATCGTGGTGGATTTTGGTACGGCTACGACCTATGATCTGGTGGAGCCGGACGGAACCTTTGGAGTCGGCGTAATCGCGCCTGGAATCCGTACCTCTGCACGTGCATTGTGGGGAGGCGCGGCTATGCTTCCGGAAATTGAGATAAAGAAGCCGGAGTCTGCACTGGTAAGGGGAACAATTCCCAGCATGCAGGCGGGACTGGTTTACGGGCATATCGGGCAGACCGAATATATTATCAGGAAGCTGAAGCTGGAATCGGGATATACAGAGGCAAAGGTGGTTGCAACCGGAGGGCTGGGCACGATCATTGCTGATGAAACAGATTCCATTGATTTTTATGACCCGAATCTGACGCTAAAGGGCTTACAGCTTATTTATGAGAAGAATAAAAGACTGCACCAGTATACTGAATAGCGGACGGTATATGCCGGAAGGGCTGTGTGCTGTGATGTGGCAGTAAAGAGGAAAAAGGATGCAGATAGGGAATGTGACGATAGAGGTTCCGTACATTCTCGCACCAATGGCAGGAGTTACAGACCTGCCTTTTCGTCTGCTCTGTAAAGAGCAGGGGGCGGGACTTCTATGTATGGAGATGATCAGTGCGAAAGCATTGCAGTATAACAATAAAAATACAAGGGCGCTGTTGTCTATCCATCCGGAGGAATACCCGGTATCCTTGCAGCTCTTCGGCTCCGACCCGGAGATTATAGCGGAGCAGGCAAAGCGGATTGAAGAGCTGCCGTTTCAGATCTTGGATATTAATATGGGCTGTCCGGTTCCGAAGGTGGTAAAAAATGGGGAAGGTTCTGCACTCATGAAAAACCCGAAGCTTGTATATAATATTGTAGCTGAGACGGTAAAGGCAGTCAGAAAACCAGTAACTGTCAAGATACGAAAAGGGTTTGATGAAACCTGTGTCAATGCAGTGGAGATAGCAAGGATCATTGAACAAGCAGGAGGAGCCGCTGTTGCAGTGCATGGACGGACCAGAGAACAGTATTATTCCGGAAAGGCGGACTGGGAGATTATCCGTCAGGTGAAGGAAGCAGTTCAGATTCCGGTTATCGGTAACGGAGATGTAGTTTCGGCAGAAACAGCGGCAGGGATGCAGAGGGAAACCGGATGCGACGGCGTTATGATCGGACGCGGGGCTCAGGGAAATCCGTGGATATTCCGGGAACTTAAGGAATATAGTGAAACGGGCAGGATACCGGACCGGCCGGATTTGACAGAGGTAAAGGAGATGATCCTCCGCCATGCCAGACTCCAGCTTGAATTCAAGGGAGAATATCAGGGGATCCGGGAGATGAGAAAGCATACATCCTGGTATACCAAGGGAATGAAAGGCTCGGCAAAGCTGCGGGAATGGGTGAATCAGGCGGAGTCTTATGAGGAGCTTAAGGAGCTTTTAGAGGCTCTGTGACCTTTGTTATTTTGGTAACGAAAAGAAGGCGGATCTTTGGTAGAAATCATTGACAGAAATGAGCAGGTTGGGTATAATAATGAAATTGCGAAAGTATAAGTAAGGAGCGGTAGAAAGAGATGGAAGAGAAGAAAAGAATTCTTACGTATGCAGGTTTGAAAGCGCTGGAGGATGAACTGGAGAATCTGAAGGTTGTAAGGCGTAAAGAGGTTGCCGGCAAGATCAAAGAGGCAAGAGAGCAGGGGGATTTGTCAGAGAATGCTGAGTATGATGCGGCGAAGGATGAGCAGCGTGATATTGAGGCAAGGATCGAAGAGCTGGAGAAGATCCTCAAAAACGCCGAGGTTGTTGTAGAGGATGAAGTAGATTCAGATAAGATCAACATTGGCTGCACAGTAACAGTGTATGATGAAGAGTTTGAAGAAGAGATGGAATTTAAGATTGTCGGGTCTACAGAGGCAAACAGCCTGCAGGGTAAGATTTCTAATGAGTCTCCTGTAGGAAAGGCTCTGCTTGGACGCGAGGCTGGAGACGAGGTTGTAGTTGAGACACAGGCGGGAGAGATCACATATAAGGTGTTGAAGATCGAACGCTCTACCATATAAGAAGAAAGGCGGGAGTGTACAAAGTGGCACAGCAGAAGCAAGAACCGGATATTAATCAATTAAGAAAAGTCCGCCGGGAGAAGCTGGCAGACCTTCAGGCAGACGGCAAAGACCCTTATCAGGTCATGCGCTATGACGTGAGCTGCCATGCGGCAGATATTAAGGAACATTATGATGAGATGGAAGGACAGCAGGTACGGATTGCAGGCCGTATTATGCAGAAGCGTGTAATGGGTAAAGCATCCTTCTGCAATGTGCTGGATCAATCCGGCAATATCCAGTCCTATGTGGCAAGGGACAACATAGGGGAAGAATCCTACAAGGATTTTAAAAAGATGGATATCGGCGATATTGTGGGGCTTGAAGGCGAAGTATTTAAAACAAAGACCGGAGAGATATCTGTCCATGCATCGGCTGTGAAGCTTTTATCCAAGAGCCTGCAGATACTGCCGGAGAAGTTCCATGGGCTGACCAATACGGATATCCGCTACCGTCAGAGATATGTAGATCTGATCATGAATCCGGAGGTAAGGGATACATTTATCAAGCGTTCCCGTATTATCAGCGCGATTAGAAGGTATCTGGACGGTCAGGGCTTTCTGGAGGTTGAGACGCCGATGCTGGTAAGCAATGCAGGGGGAGCTTCGGCAAGGCCTTTTGAAACGCATTTTAATGCGCTGGGAGAAGATTTTAAACTGAGGATTTCTCTGGAATTGTACTTAAAACGCTTGATCGTAGGCGGATTGGAGCGTGTATACGAGATCGGACGCGTGTTCCGGAACGAGGGACTTGACACCAGGCATAATCCGGAATTTACATTGATGGAGCTGTATCAGGCATATACGGATTATAATGGAATGATGGATCTGACAGAGAACCTGTACCGTCATGTGGCACAGGAGGTTCTGGGAACTACAACCATCGTATACAATGGAGTGGAGATGGATCTTGGTAAGCCGTTCGATAGAATTACCATGGTGGATGCAGTCAAGAAATATGCAGGTGTTGACTGGAACGAGGTGGAGACCTTGGAGCAGGCAAGGGCGCTTGCGAAAGAGCATAATGTGGAGTTTGAGGATAGGCATAAGAAGGGTGACATCTTAAGTCTTTTCTTTGAGGAATTTGCAGAGGAGCATTTGATCCAGCCGACCTTTGTGATGGATCATCCGATCGAGATCTCGCCGCTGACGAAGAAGAAACCGGAGAATCCGGAGTACGTAGAGCGCTTCGAGTTCTTTATGAATGGCTGGGAGATGGCGAATGCTTACTCTGAGCTGAATGACCCGATTGACCAGAGAGAGCGTTTTAAGGCGCAGGAGGAACTGCTGGCACAAGGCGATGAAGAGGCGAACACAACGGACGAAGACTTCCTGAATGCCCTGGAGATTGGCATGCCGCCGACAGGAGGAATTGGGTTTGGGATTGACAGGATGTGTATGCTGCTGACAGATGCGGCGGCGATACGGGACGTGCTATTGTTCCCGACGATGAAGTCATTAGACAAATAAAGCCAGTGTTTATGCGGGTTTGCGGTACTTCAATTCAGATTTTGCAACAAAATTGCAACAAATTTGCAACGCATAATGCAGGATAATACCTGATAATGCGTTGATTGAGACATGAGCCAACTTAATAAAGCAAGCACTTTAAGGACATTTTTCTAAAAGAAATTTTAGAGAGGTGTCCTTTTGTTATGGTCAAAAAACAAAAAATGAATTGGAGGAAAATGAAATGACAAACACAGCGATAAGAGCAGGAAAGAGAGATACTCGCACAATTACTTTCAAAAACACAGAGCATGAGAAATTTTATGAGAAATATCTTCAGAAATGCAGATATCAGGATGTGTACCACAAAGCGTTGGTGTATTGTCTGGGCATTGACAGTGATACCAGGAGAAATGTGAATAGGATTTATGATTTTAAGACAGGATGCGTGAAGACAGATTGCCTGCGGGAAGGATGGATGACCAGCGGCAGTGCCAGAATTATCCGTATGGCATTTAACCTTTATTGTAATGGAACGCCCAGTGTTTTAGACTGCGAGGATGCAGAGGAACAACTCCGGGAGTGCCAGGGCTATACGGTAGAGGAATTATTCTGCTGCGGCTATGCAAGGTATTTCTGGGAGGCGGTCAAGATCCGTTATCCGGAATATTGTTTTTACGTGGATATGGAGGATTTATATGCTGAAAATTAGAATGCAGGGAACAAAGCGAGATATTCACTGGTTCCAGCGGCTCATGGAACGGGAAGAAAGGATTCATGTGCTACGGATGTCAGAGATTTTTACAAATAAGGGAACAGATAAATATTTCCGTGCATATGCGGAAGTGGAACAGATAGAAAAGTAGGTTAGATAAAAAGTAGATCAGGAGGAAAGTATATATGTGCAGAGTGATCGCAGTAGCAAACCAAAAAGGCGGAGTGGGAAAGACTACAACGTGTGTAAATTTAGGGATTGGCCTTGCAAGGGCAGGCAAAAAAGTATTATTGATAGAGGCGGATGCGCAGGGGAGTATGGCGGTCAGTTTAGGGATAGAAGAACCGGATGAGCTGGATGTAACGCTTGTAAATATCATGGAAAAAGTGATTAATGATGAAGATGTAGAACCGGGTGAGGGAATTATCCACCATGAGGAAGGGATTGATTTTATCCCGGCAAATATTGAACTGGCAGGATTGGAGACATCTCTGGTAAATGTTATGAGCAGGGAAACGATATTACGCCAATATTTAGACGGCGTGAAAAGGAGATATGACTTTGTGATTACAGATTGCATGCCCTCACTCGGAATGATTACGATAAATGCCCTTGTAGCCGCTGATGATGTGCTGATACCAGTGGAAGCAGCCTATCTTCCGGTTAAGGGGCTGCAGCAGTTAATTAAGACGATAGGGCGGGTACGAAGAAGGCTGAACCCAGCGCTTGATATTATGGGGATTCTGCTGACAAAGGTAGACCGCAGGACGAACTTTGCAAGGGATATTTCAGTGCAGATCCGAGAGGTATATGGAGAGAGGGTACATATCTTCGAGAACTGTATCCCGCTGTCCGTAAAGGCGGCGGAAACGACTGCAGAAGGCAAGAGTATATATCTCCATGATCCGAAAGGGATTGTGGCGAGAGGTTATTTTTCGCTGACACAGGAGGTGCTTGCGGATGAAAAGTAAGAGTGCGGAGAAAGTAAAGCTGAAATCCTTTGATGATCTGTTTGGCACAGATACATTAGTGGGGGCAGGGGAAACAGTTGCCTCTGTTCCCCTGTGCCAGCTACATACCTTTAAGGATCACCCGTTTCGGGTGCTGGACGATGAAAAGATGCAGGAGACAGTGGAAAGTGTAAGGAAATATGGCGTACTGATACCGGGGATTGTACGCCCACATTCGGAAAGCGGATATGAAGTGGTTGCAGGACACAGGAGATGGCGGGCATGTGAGCTTGCAGGCTTAGAGGAAATGCCTGTGATTATCAGGGATATGGATGATGACACGGCGGTAGTGATCATGGTGGATTCCAACATTCAGCGGGAGGACATCCTGCCAAGCGAAAAGGCAAAGGCATATCGGATGAAATACGAAGCGATGCGGCACCAGGGAAAGAAGTCCGGGAAAACAACGCTTGATGAAATCGGGGAGATTGTAGGAGAGAATGCCAAAAAGGTTCAGCGGTATATTTGGCTTTCAAGGCTTTCAGAAGGGCTGCTTGATATGGTAGACCACAAGAAACTTGGATTTTCACAGGGGGTAGATATTTCTTTTCTGGCAGAAGAAGCACAGTGGTGGGTACAGACTTTTGTAGAAGAACAAGAGTGTACGGTAAGCACAGTACAATCTGCTAAGATCAAGGAATATGGGAAAAGCGGAGAACTGACTCCTTCAATGGTGAAATTGATATTAACGGAAAATAAGCCGAAAGAACGGAAAATTTTATTGAGGCCGGATAAAATAAACCGCTATTTTACGGAGGACTGCAGTAATGAGGAAATAGAGGATATTATTTTGAAGCTATTGGATGAGTGGAAGAAAGGGCAGGGAGCAGAATAGATTGGATAAAAGACAGAAATTTGATTATTATTATGGCGTGGAAGCAGAACAGTTTTCTTTCTACAGAGTGCCGAGGCTGCTGATTAAGGACAAGCGGTTTAAAGGATTATCAAGTGATGCGAAGCTCCTTTATGGCCTGATGCTTGACCGGATGGCATTGTCCATGAAAAATGGCTGGCTGGATGAGGAAAACAGGGCATATATCATTTATGCCGTAGATACGATGTCAGAAGATCTGGGATGTTCTAAGCCGACCTGCACGAAAGTGATTAAGGAGCTGGATTCGGATAACGGTATTGGTTTGATTGAGAAGAAGCGGAGGGGGCTGGGCAAACCGGATATCATCTATGTGAAGAACTTCGCCTCATTCCCGGAGGGAGAAGGCGGAAAAGAGCCTGCAAACGCTGATGTTTCAACAGAGGTAAAAGATTTTAATTTCCAAAAGCAAAAAACTTTAACTTCTGGAAGTAAAGAAATTGAATCTCCAGAAATAAAAGATTTTGATTTCCAGAAATTAAAAAATTTAACTTCTGGAAGTAAAAAAACTGAACTTCAAGAAGTTAAAGATTTTTGCCCTAATTATAACAATAATAACTATAACAATCAGAACTATACGGATATGAATTATATCAATCCTATCAATCAATCTGGAGATGACAGGATTGACGGAAGCAAAAAGCATTCTCCGGAGTGCAGTGGAGCTGATGCGGTCAGTATGACTGACGGAGTAAATGAATATATAGAGTTAATCAGGAACAACCTAGAGTATGACCATCACACGAAGTATGACGGATATGGGGACAGGGAGATTTTTGAAGAGATTTACGAAACGGTGTGTGATGTTGTGTGTGTAAGGCGCAGTATAATCCGGATTAATGGGGAGGACTATCCCTATGAGTTTGTAAAATCCCGTTTTCTGAAGCTTAACAATGGGCATGTGGAATATGTGATGGAGTGTATGAAGAAGACTACGACGAAAATCACGAATATCAGGTCATATCTGATTACGGCGCTTTACAACGCGCCATCAACAATGAGCCACTATTACCAGCAGGAGGTACAGCATGATTTGTATGGCGGAGGATGGGAAGAAAGTGGGAATGGATAGCTAAAGAAAATGTGATTACAGAGACGTCGGGCTGTAAAAAATAATAATCAACTTTTGGACAAAATGTCCAGAAGCGGCACAGAAAATTTGTGGTTGAAAACAGCGTACCCGATGTGGCAGATACAGGGCAACTGGAATGTGCGACGACAGAGCAGGAGCGTGAATACTTGAAAATACCGATATTTTCTGTCGTTGTACATGGAAGGCGGCAGGGCAAGTGTCAGCGCGCCAGATAGAAGCGACAGCATGGAACCTATGTGCCTCACAGGAAGAATACGGTAAATGTTTTAACTATGTCAATACAAACGGGAAAAGGGAGGGATTTGTCATGAAAAAAGTGTATGTCACGGAAGAAGAACGGATAAGTTGCAGGAAAGTAATGGAAGCATTTTCGGAAATGTATGAAGAACAGGATATTATTGTGGTGGAGGCAGGGAACTATGGTTTTGTGAGGCTTCAATGGCTTCGTGAAAGAGAGTTTGAAATCGCAAGGGTTTATTCAGACAGCGGGGAACTGTTTGACGATTTATGGGAAATCTGGTTTGATTACCATGTACTTATGCCGGTGCTTGGAACTTCGGCTGTGGAGCTGGATTATGAAGAAATATTCAGGCTTCTGCCCGAAGACAAACAGGAGGAACTGGTGAGAAAGAGAGAGTATTTTCAATCCTTATGTGGGGATACAATAAAACAGGCAAACACGCAATAGATAATGTTTAGGGCAGTTACAGGACGCAGGAAGCGGATTGTAACTGTTTTTATGTATAGACTGCAGCCGGTTTTACGTGCAGCCTGAACATTATCTGACTTTTGGACAAAATGTCCAGAAGTGGCATTAAAGTAATGGAAAGGAATATATTTTGGGGAAATATGCAGAATCAGGGAATCTGATTGAATTGGGAAACCGTCTCCGTAACCGCAGGACAGAGCTTCATTTGTCCCAGGAAACTGTTGCTGAAAAAGCGGAGATCAGCACAAATACAGTCAGCCGTATTGAGGGCGGGCAGACGGCAATGTCCATAGAGATATTTATAAAACTGGTGGATGTGCTTGATGCGGATATCAATAAGCTACTGGATGGGATTGTTATGGTGGTGGGAAAAGAAGGGAGGTTTCAGAATGTATTTTATCATATCAGCCATCTGAAAGAATGTGAACAGACCGTGGTGTTAAGAACAATGGAAGCGCTGGTAGAGGAACTCAGGAAATGCGGATAGCATATTTGACGGTTCATACGGCAAAAGGATACCGCTTTTTGGGAAGAGTGAAGCAAATGGTAAAAAACTGTTGTAAAAAGGTGTAGTATATGCAACAATAAATTTAGCAAATTAACGCAATAAAGTAAAAGGGGGAATTGTAGATGGAACTGACCTATCATCGTAAAGGAGATTATCTGTTTCCGAATCTGGTGTTAGAAGAAAAGGATATAACAATTGGAAAATATGGGATGCTGAGACGGACATTTCTGAAAGAACATAAAAAAGGATGGTATCAGAGTATGTTGCTGAGCGAGAAGTTGGATCAGCATTTGGTTCGGATTGAAAAAGCGGCAGATAAACGGATTGATGTATTGATGCAGGGACTGGTGAAAAAAAATCCGGCGCCCGATAAGGAGACGGCACAGTTGTTATGGGCAGCACATATGAATGGGCTAAAGGAAATGGCAGAGGAGATTGTTTTGAAGGAATTGGTATATTGTTAAAACAGAGTATCTGAAAGATTTCTGAATTATAAAAAATCCCCATCCACATAACAGGGAAAGCTGTGGATGGGGGAAATAGACATGTTTCGTACAAATCTTAAATAAATTTTAAAAGCTGGTTTAACCGATGTGGTTCCCCGTCATGCACAGGCGTTGTAGTGCGCACATCAAACATTTTAAATTTGTTCCGGCTATAGAAGTCCATGAGAAATCTGTTATCTTCACATTCAAGAAATTCCATCACGCCGCCAACGGAATATCTCAGCCCCTGAATGGCTTCCAATGCAAATTCGAGAAGGACGGAACCATCGATGCGTTTTTCGCGTGGAAGGGAATAATTTTTCCCCAACTGTGCGATCAGATATGCGGCGGTAGTATAGGAACCGGTATTTTCATCTAAAATACTGACTCTTGCCAGTTTTTTTGCCATTGTCCTGCTGATATTAGTAGCATTGACGGAAATAGGTTTTACGGCAAGCGAAAAATATCCTGCGATAGAGGCGTCGCCCGCATTGAAAACCAGATAGGTTACAGACTGGTCTTTTTTTGTAAAATCTATTGCGTTGTGTATCAGAAAATGTTCAACATCCGGATTATTCGGACAGGAAAAATCGGAGAGCAGTTCATAAAGACTGTCCTCTCCGATATAAGTTGGTCTGTCTTTATCCAAATATGCCCGAATGTTGACTGTGAAATACTGTTCAGACATTTGCTTTTTTCCTTTTTGCCATAAGAGCTAAGATTTCATTGGAATCAGTCAACTGACGTCCGGGAAGTGTCCGCTTTGGTGTACGGTCATATTCTGCCTCTTCAATAGCCGCAACAAACCGCTCGACACTCTCTGGATTGGATATAACAAAATTATGGGTGATGCTTGAAGTAGCCATGATAACACCTCCTTCAATAGTATGTGCAGCTTTCAAAAAAAGCTGCTATCTGATTCACTTATATTATAAGCGTTCAGTGGGATGAAATCAACAGGATTTTAAAAATCCTGTTTGGAGCGTTTGGAGAAAAGTGGAGGATGGCCACACCTTTCGGTTACAGTTTTCGTATCTGCTGAAAATCCCCTGCCATTTTCAGTACTTTTTCTTTCATCTTAAAAATTTCAGAAAGGTTTTGACCGATTGCTTTCCTCATTTCCTGAGAATGGATGCCTCCAGTATTGAAATGGCGGGCAATCTGATTAAGGTTATTGCCGATCTTCCCAAATTCTGAAATAAGTTTCTTTAGTTCCGGCATATCTGCCACAAGTTCATATTTTGCAATGACTTTTCCCCTTATTAACTGACGGCGTATGTATTCAGAGAGCGACAGACCGGCGGCTTTTGCATTTTCCGATATGATTTCGTACTGGACATCTGTGAGCCGGAGGTTGATATGGTGTGTGTAGGTTATTTCTGGTTCTTTTCTTGGTCTTGCCATAAAATTCCTTTCTGTAAAAATGTATTTATATATAAGCCGATTTGGAAACATACATGGGTAACAGAAAAAACATTTTATAAAAAATCTTTGGATTTTTTGTGTTAGCAATATCACGCTGCGACTGTTTTGACAGGAGCCAATCAGCAAATTTTTCAAAATTTGCGTTAATCGAGGGTATGGGGAGCGAAATCCCCATCAAGTTTGCTGGTATGCAGAAATCCCCAAATGGGGTTTCTGTAATACACGGCGAATCTTGCTTTCCCCTTATCCCGAATTTCGGGATAGAGCTTATTCGAGAAATACCACTATGCGTTTTGAATTATTCATCTAATAAAAGTATCTCAGGTTATTAGTGTTGTGGGAAAATTATATTTTATTAAATAACAAGTGTTAACTAATAACAAATATTAACCGATATATAATTAGAAATTAAAAATGAAAACGAGAGAGGTGGGAAAGATGGCAAAACGAGAAACTGCTCCCAGCGAAAGCGAATGGCAGATTATGGAAATACTGTGGAAAAGGAATGCTCCGATGACTTCGCTGGAGGTTATTCAGGAGTTACGGCAGCATACGGTTATGACGCCAAGAATGGTAAGAGTTTTAATGAACAGACTGTGCCAGAAAGGACTTCTTAGCTATGTTATAGATGAACATGATGCGAGAGTTTATATTTATTCTGTTCTGAAAACAAAAGAGGAGTGTCTGGCAGAAAAAAGCAGGCGATTTGCAGACAGTTATTTTGCGGGAAGCTTTGCCAGTGCGGCTGCGGCGCTATTAAGAAATGCAGACCTGACGGAAGGGCAGATGAAGGAACTGGAAGAAATTCTGGAGAAAAGGAGAAACTGAGTGATGGCAGGACAAATGACAGAGAATGTGGTGTTAGGCTTTTTGGATTACTGTACCGCTTATATTTCTGTGCTGCTGGGGCGTTGCGTGCTAATTTCCGTCTTTGTTTTTGCGGTTATTCTTTTGATGCGTTGTGTGTTCTTTCGGAATACTATTTTCCCGAAGGGGATGTTATGGGGACTTCTTCTGATTACGCCTTTTCTGGGTAAGGTTAGAATTCTCCATGAGATGGATTCATTGGGCGGATTCTTTGTATACTGGGATATTCTTTGTTGTGAGAGGCTGGTTGTCCGGCTGGGTTATGTGTTTGGCATAGTCTTATGTGCTGGGGGTATATATTGCAGGCGCAGGCGGTTGAACAGAGTGATACGTCGTATGGAGCAGGAAGAAATCTGTGGGCAACAGGTATATATCAATGAATTGCCTGTTACGCCGTTTGCGACGGGATTGATTCATCCCAGGATCGTTATTCCGAGGATTATGAAAGAAAATTTTCAAACAGAAGAGCTTCAGATAATTCTGCTTCATGAAAGGACGCATATCCATGCAGGACATTTGTGGTTTTATGCGATATGGAATATGCTATGGGTCATTCTGTGGCCGAATTTGATGTTTATAGTATGCAGACCCTTGTTCCAGGAAGATTTAGAGGATATCTGTGACCGGATTACGATGAAGAAGAGTGGCGGGGGAAGCGAAAGATATGGAAGAATACTTTTGAAAAGCATGAGGATTCTCGATTTTGGAAAAGCGGGTGCATTTGTTACATTTGCGGGGGAACGGGAGTATCGCAGTGTCAGGCAAAGGTTTCTTAGGATTGCAGGATTTAAACTTTATGGAGACCGCTGGATAAAGTCGTTATGTATGGCAGGAGTGGCTGTGCTAACGGGAATCATTTTATTGGCGTTGCAGAATTCCTACCCGCGTTATATTGAAGTCAAAGATGTTGTGCTGGCAGATGCTTCAGGGGAAATACTAACAATCCTGCAAGATGGAAGTCAATTAAGGGAGGCAGTTTCATGGGATGAGTCAAGGGTTTATATCAATCGCAAAAGCATGGATCAGCTTCTATGGAAGCAGGGAATTGAATTTGAGGAGGATCATTTTCAGTTGGGAATCGGAGGTTATACGAAGATACCAGGCATGGGAGATGGAGGAAGTATCGTTGATGTGGACTACAGCGGTCAAAGTCCGGAAATCTGTATTCCCTATTACAACAGGGAACATAACCTGACCGCAGAGATTTTCAAACGGATGCCGTAAAAACAGATGTGCATCCTTATAAATTGTAGAGAAGGGAGAACTTACAATGAGAATTTATTCAGGAGTGCAAAATCATTTGTTTCATACTTATCAGATGAATCAAAGCGTAAACAAGCAGAATCAGGGAGACGCAGGAATAAAGAAGAGCGCAGGGAAGGATACGGTTATGATCTCATTACAAGGAAGAAATAATAACCGGATTCAGTCTCTTATGAAGCAGAAGATGGATATTATGGAACAGAAGGAGACGCTAATGAGTTCAGCAACAAAAGATGGACGTTCTATGGAAATGATTAAATCCCAGTTAGAATCTTATGATAAGCAGCTTGAAAATATTGACAAGCAGATTGCGGATGCTATGGCGGAAGATATCAAAAAGCAAGAGGAGAAATTAAAGGAGCAGAAAAACAGTAAGCCAAAAACAAAAGAAGAAATTCAGAATCAGAAGCTGGCGGATATTGCCAATCTGTCTAACGGATTAAAGCAGGCAGAGACAGTCGAAGGCGTACAGTCGAGAGTGGATGGTGAAGCCAGAGTATTAGAATCTGAAATTGAACTGGACAGGATGCATGATCCTTTGGGGGAAGTGTCGGCAGAAAAAGAGAAGAAACTTTCAGAACTGAAAGAAAAATCGGCAGAGCTGATGGCGGTGGTTGGAAAGAAAGTATCAGAGACGGCAGAAAATATAAAGAAAAATAGTGAAATAAGCATTGCTGAAGAAGAGGCAGACGAAGAGGCAAATGAAGAGACAGATGAAGATTTTACTAATATTTGTCCATAATATCAGTAAAAATCAAATATATGTCGAAGATAGATATAAATTTGGAAAGGATCTCATGAAAAATCATTTAGAACATTATGTAAATAAAGATGTGTTGGGGGAATCATACGATGTGAGTACAGGGTATTACATATACAAAAAATGAGTGGATAAAAGAAACTAAGGCTATAAAACCAATTCGGGAGAGTAATATAGCAAACTCATTGCAGGGAATTCGTTTGCCGGATGAAATGCGGGTGGATACAATAGTGCTTCATGTGGACGAAAATATTCCGCTTACGCCCACAGCATCAAAGCATAAAAAAGAGGACTGTGTTGTGGTACTTAAGGAAAAGTATTTTTTAGATAATATTGATCAATATTTGGGTATCTTTGAACAATATGCAAAAGGCGAGATGAGTACATATGACTTTCATGGTTATATAGCCGGTGCGGGAAAAGCGGTATCCTGGGCTTTGGATAGGAGCCTTACTTATGGTGTGAGTCTTTTTAATGCCGCGTACAGTCTTGCGGACGAAATGAAAGAGAACATAAAAAATGGAGTTGCAAACACTTTGGATAATCTGAAAACAAAATTTCGCATTGAGGGAAAAGATTTCACATATAAGCGGCTCTCGGAGATTCAAAAAACGGGAAACTATATACAGACAATGATAGGAGGAAACAGTCCTTGTGGTTATGAGGATTATATGAGGATGGGAATGGCAAGGGTATATGCTTATAAGCCTGAACTGAAACTGACAGAGACACAGGCAGAGCTCCTGAGTACAGCAGCTGAAAGAAGAATCAACCAAAGGCTGGAAGAGAATAGAAAGTGGATGAATATTGCTGCATTAGAGGAACAAAACAGCCGCTGGAAAGGATATTATATAGGAGGGAGCGTTGCAGTTGCATCAAATGCACATATTATTTCAGAAACTATGAAAGCCTTTTCAGAGATGGATCCATTTGATAATAATTCGATTGAAAAAGCAGTACTCAGATATCAGGAATTATTAAAACCTTGGAATGAGCGGTGTGCGAAGTATATAGCAACACAGTTACCTGGATATGCAAGAGGTTATGTTCAGGAAAAAGCAATAGATTCGCGAAAAGCATTTTATTCGTATTGGAATTACAATCCATTGAGCGCTTTTTAACTTAACAAGAATCCGTAAAGTCTGACTTTCTGCCGGGAAGGCAGGGACAACTTGCTTGAAATGGCAAAAGCTAATTAGTGTACTGATTTTGAAGTTAAATATGTAAGGCCTTGCTGAAAAAAAACAGCTTTTTACTGCAAGGTCTATTTGTATTACCAATAGCCATCTGTGATCAGCTGTAGGGGTTTGATTCATGGATGACTTTCTCTTTTTGCAGCAATAAGACAATATGTGTTGTCAAAAAAATCAGATTTCTTCTGTGGCATTATGCCGGACATAAAAACATATTATTATACTGTTTAAAACCGTATCAAAATACATATATCTGCTATGTCCTGCAATATGGCAGATATAAAATTTGCAGACGGACAGTAAAAAAGAGAACCAGTCTGATATTACCGTACATTTTGAATAGCCATTCTTATATGAAAAACGTCAAGAAGCGTGATAAGCGTCTTGGCGTTTTGTTTTTTGCAGACATTTTTCGACAAAGTGGCAAGTGCCGTTCCTCGCCTTTCCATCCGCATGAAAACGGATGAAGGGAGGAAAAAGATACGCCGGAAAAAATATAGGAAATTTTTGCGAAACTTCGATTATTTCCGTAAAACCGGTTCTCCTAGGTATGAAAGGGAGAATCAGGCACTTTTTACTATGGCTTTTAAGCAGAGGGGAGGTGATCCCCTTTGGAATTGTCGAAGAAAGAAAAGGATATTGTGCGGAGAAAATTCTGTAAATATTGCATTCAGGTTATGGAAGGCGAGGCGCGATATTATTTGCGCCAGTTGGAAAAACAGCAGGAACGGGAGGTGTGTTTCTCGGATCTGACGCCGGAACAGAAAAGCCAGCTAAAGGCATACGACGAGTTGTTGGAAATGAATTATTTTCAGGTAATGGATGTAGATGTGCCAGTCCGTGATGAAGATATCAGTGACGCCCTGAAAAAACTTCCGGAGCGAAAACGCATGATTATACTTATGGCTTTTTTCTTGGATATGACGGAACAGGAAATTGCCGACTATTATCATTTGGTGCAGAGTACCGTGCATTATCACAAAACGCAGTCTTTGCGGATGTTAAAGAATATTTTGGAGTAATACATATGGAGAGCAAGAAATACAGAGAGCCGGTTGAGTTTGATCTGATTCAGGCGGCGATACAGGGTGACGCTGATTCTATTAACCAGATCATTGCATATTTTCAGCCATATATCAATGCCAGATGCCGGAGGAAGTTTGTGGACGAATTCGGGCATGAGCAGTATGTGACGGATGAATACATGAAGCGGCGGCTGGAAACAAAACTTATAACAAAAATTTTGGATTTTAAAATCCGGGTCTGATCATTCCAGGCAGAAAGCCCTTTCTATCTATCGGGGTGAGACAGGCAAGAGGTGTACCTTGACAATTTTATATTGAGAATCCTGCAGGACGTATGGAGCAGTGGAGCTATGTAATGGATACGCCATGACTACCTGTGCTTATGACTTTGCGACATCATGTCGCAAAGTTATGGGCATTGGAAATGAAGGAATGCCGGTTCGGGCATTGAAGTAAAGGTACGAGCGACAGATATTTGATTATGGGCGAAGATTGGGAACTTTGCGGCGATGATACTGTTTCTGATAATGATACTTCCGGAGATAGGCTGATCCGGTCTGAAAAGATTGCGATACAATCTGAAAACATCCTGATTATGACAATATTTTGAGAAATAGCGAACTGTTTTCAGTATGTTATGGCAAATGGGCTATACCCGATAGCCGACTACAGGGGAAATATTTCGAGGAGGATGGAAAATGAAACGTAACGTAAGTAAAAAACGCTTTGTTCGATACAAAGAAGGAGCAGAGCTATATAGCATGTGTCAGAGAAAGTTTCAGCAAATGGCGAAAGATGCAAATGCTATTTATAAAGTAGATAAACTGGTATTGGTAAACTGTGATATTTTTGAAGAATACCTGGAGACATTCAGAGTCAGGGAATAGTACAGAATAGTGATTTTGCATAAAATATTTTTTGTCAGACTAAAAGACTTGATTTTCTGTCTTGCAAAAAGTATAATGGTAATAGTTATGAATGGGGGTGCATATAGATGGCAAAAATGGGACGGCCGAAAAAGGAGTTCCCTAAACGGAAGTCGATAACAATACGGCTTTCTGATAGCGAATACGAAAAGTTCATTCAGTATGCTGCCAGTCATAATTTGACCATGACACAGGCGATTGTGAAAGGTATGGAGTTATTATACCAGAATTCATAGAGCCTTATGTGCTTGCAGAATCTCTTACCATATATAAAGGAGCAGAGATGGCAAAAGCAAGAAAAGATAACAAAGGCAGAGCATTACGGAAAGGAGAAAGCCAACGGACAGAGGATATGAGGTATGTCTACACGTACACAGATCCTTTTGGAAAAAGGCGTTATATTTACGCAAATGATTTGAGGTCGCTTCGTGAAAAAGAAGATAAGCTGTTAAAGGATCAGCTTGATGGACTGGATGTTTATGCAGCGGGAAATGCAGATCTGAACTTTGTTTTTGACCGGTATCTATCGACAAAGACGGATCTGCGGAAAACAACCTATGCAAATTACAAGTATATGTATGATCATTTTGTGAGGGAGGAATTTGGCAGGCGAAAGATCGGAGAAATAAAGTATTCAGATGTATTGTATTTTTATTATCATTTGCTGAATGAGAAGAATCTGCAGATAAATACATTAGAAACGATACATACGGTGCTACATCCGACATTCCAGTTAGCAGTTCGGGATGCGATTATCCGTATCAATCCCAGTGACGGCGTGATGGCACAGGTTAAGAAAAAGCCGGGAAGAAATCATGGAGTAAGACATGCGTTGACATTGGAACAGCAGCGGGCATTTATAGAGTATACCAGGAATAGTCCGCTATATTGTCATTGGGCGCCGTTATTTACAGTGTTGCTTGGAACAGGCGGGCGCATTGGAGAAATTATCGGATTAAGATGGCAGGATCTTGATTTTGAGAACAGGATGATCAGTATTAATCACAGTATTGTATACTATCCATTACCTGGATCAAAAAAGCGGACGAGCGTCTTGCAGGTGTCTTTGCCGAAGACAGAGGCAGGTACCCGGATCATTCCTATGTTAGATACGGTGTATGATGCTTTGCAGGAAGAACACGAAGCGCAGGAAGAAAATGGATTTAACTGTACAGAGATTGATGGCATGACCGGGTTTGTGTTTTGTAACCGATTTGGGAATGTACACAATCCACAGACAATTAATCGGACGATCAGGCGTATATCAGAGAATTACAATGCAGAAGAAATTTTGCAGGCGAAAAAGGAGAGAAGGCAGCCAGTTATATTGCCGCATTTTTCCTGTCATCATTTAAGGCATACATTCTGCACAAGGTTCTGTGAACAGGAAACAAATATCAAAGTAATTCAGTCTATCATGGGCCATGCTAATATAGAGACTACGATGGACATATATGCCGAAGTTACAGATACGAAAAAAACGGAATCAATGAAGAATTTAGCAGAAAAATACGATGTATTTTAGAAGAGAGTCCTTTAAGTGGGGCTCATGTAACAAAAAAGAGTTTTTGCAACAAAATTGCAACGAATTTTGAAATAACAGTACATTATAATGCGTGATAATGCATTGGCAAAAACAGTTGAAAACGGCTTAAATACGGGATAATACTGAATAATGCTTTAACTCAAACGGTATTCCCGACAATGAAGAGCATCGGCGGAGCCGAAGGTAAAAAAGCAGACAAGAAAGAGGAGTCCGAACCGGCTGTGAAGATCGATCTTTCCAAGGTGAAAGTTGAGCCGCTGTTCGAGGATGCCGTTGATTTTGATACCTTCAGCAAGTCCGATTTCCGGGTTGTAAAGGTAGAGGCATGCGAGGCAGTTCCGAAGTCCAAGAAGCTCCTGAAATTCACACTGAAGGACGGAACAGACCGGAAACGCACGATTTTAAGCGGAATTCACGAGTATTACGAGCCGGAAGAGCTGGTCGGAAAGACCTGCATCGCGATCACAAATCTCCCGCCGAGGAAGATGATGGGTATTGATTCAGAAGGGATGCTGATTTCCGCGGTGCATGAAGAGGACGGACGGGAAGGACTCAATCTTTTGATAGTGGACGACCATATCCCGGCGGGTGCGAAGCTATATTAAGGCGAAAAGCAGGATAAAAGACATCAAGTGTTTTAGATCTCCAATTTACATCCTTACATCAAATGATGCAGAAAGTTGTGCAGAGGGTGAAAAATTGCAGATTTTGTATAAAATATACGGATTTGTGCAATGAAATATACGAATTATGGGAAAGGCTTTGAGAGAAATAAAACTCTTGAAGCTTTTTTTGCGTTTTGAGGTAATGAATATTCTAATGCTTGAGAGCCATCAATTTAAAGCTTCGGAGCCACTTGTAATTTAATGTTTGAGGGTCATCTAAGAATACTAGATATAGTATGTGCTATTTTATACCGCTTATTATATTGTTCCAGAATTGCTTTAGAACTGCAAGGGTAAATGCACTGCATTGCAGCCCTTGCAGTTCTAAAGCAATTCTGGTGTAGGGTAATCAAGCGGTTAAGGATAACCTTACTATGCCCGTGGTGTTACTACATATTGTGGTGGCTCTCAAGCATTAAAATATACAAAATCGGTGGCTCCGAAACTTTAAAACAGTGGCTCTCAAGCATTAGAATAATCAGCTGCGTGATACACAGGATGCTTTAGACATCTTAAAAAAGCAATCGGCATACTGGGAAAATGACAGAGGCTCTCTTCCTGGAAACTGCCCGGTATGAAGAGCAGCTTCTGGAAGAGGGGAAACG
>Ga0137306_100091_pt1 | contig 140136 bp, 137 predicted proteins | sample Inofroosms_March_FD_97187 | JGI IMG/M metagenome (GOLD analysis project Ga0137306, IMG submission 97187) | Mouse cecal microbial communities from Vienna, Austria - N-Acetylneuraminic and N-Acetylglucosamine D2O microcosms_March | ecosystem: Host-associated > Mammals > Digestive system > Large... | reverse complement strand
CGCATAGTACCAATTTTCCCCATGCAGCAGCGCAACATCACCCGATGCCCACAGCATTGGAATCGACAGCGATATCCAATCCCAGCCGTATTTTTTACCCATTCCGACCGTTTCACCAAAGTTCAACGATTGACGCGCCGGCATGCCAAAGAATGTTGTCGGCTGCGAATACTGAATATTAGGCAGCATGTAAAACGGCACGAACTGTGACGGTGGCGGGATAAGAAAGCCACTGTTTACACCCTGGCCGACATTTACGACGATTTGATTTTGGGCGTTGCCAAAAAACGGATTCCATTCGGCATTCGCCGCATTTGCGGCAAATAACAATACTAAAACAAGCGCAATTTTTTTCATAAGAGGAAATATATACTATTTTCGTTTTGGCTGCAATACAATTTTATTAAATATAATAATAATTTAAAATATGAACGAATTCATATTTTTATAGGTATGCGCTTTTGCCTTGCAATCGGAAATTTCTCTGTTATAATCGGGGGGCGTTGGCGGGATAGCTCAGCTGGTTAGAGCAGTGGAATCATAATCCACGTGTCGGGGGTTCAAGTCCCTCTCCCGCTACCAAAATTTCCCTGATTTCCGGGATTTTTTATTTTTACGAATTTTTGCAAAAATCCATGTTTTTATAAATTGTCTACACAGCGGTTACACGGCTGTCTACACGAAATATATATAAAAGTGACAAGTACAGCAGCCACTTAGTAGTTCATGACATTATGACCGCAAGAACAAAAAAATCCGTGGTACACGACTACCACGGGACTTTTTTAGTTACTCGACGGTAGATGATGTAATTTCGTACGCGTATACACTACACGGACGAGAACCACCACCAACACCACCTTTAAACGAATAATGTCGCAAAAGGTAAGCTTCTGTATCACGAGCATTCTGTTCGGTTCCAGCATCGCGGTATATCCAACGGCCGTTAGTTTCGCTAACGTTGTGCTGGTTAAACAGTCGATCTCGCGGATTTGTAGCTATTCCTACATACCAACGAGAATTCGGACTTACACCGATGTATCTCAGAATGTCCGCAACAATTTGCGGTAATACCACTATATATTCACCTCCTTTATTCGCTTCGGTTGCGACGGCTCACTTAAGCCAAAAACACCTTGAAACCGAATAAAGATTGGTTTATAATACTAGTGTCCAACTAGCTGGTGTTTTCAGCTGACCCGAAAAAATTATTCGTGATTTTTTCGGGTTTTTTCGTGGTCTCTCAGAAATGTCCTTCCAATCGACAAACTTATTATAATTGATATTTTTCACATTTCAAGAAAAATGTTATAAATCGTGCGATATTTTTGCGTTTAGTTGTACGTTTGTAATGCGTTGTGATTTTTTTACAAGATGTTTTTGCTTGATTTTATTATTTTTTTGCTGTAACCTATTGCAAGAAACAACACAGGGGGATAACATGAAGGATATATTTGATCTGTTCGACCTTACTGATATAAAAGAAGATTTGGGTGATATAAAAACCGACGAAGTAACAAAGGAAATAATAGAATTATTTCGCATTGCAGGACGCGAATTAAGTGTAAACGAATTAACGGTGGCTTATTACAGAAAATACACAGTTGGACAAGGACGTCCAAAAATGCTAAAATTCCAAATGCAGAATAAAATATATAAACTTGGTCGAGATAAGAATGCGCCGATTGTGCCAGTTGACGGCAAAAAAGGTGTATACAAATTGGATTATAATACACAAAAACACGAAGTTAACGAGCAACAAAACCAAGAATACGTGTCGACAAACACAAACAATTAACCAATTTTTATAAAGAATAAATTTTATATCTTATATGTAAACGCCCCTTGAATGGGGCATTTATATTTCAATATCTATTTTATTCTGGTACTGGCAATCCGAATTTTTGCAATGGGATATATTCAAAATAGTATGAACAGCCCACCGAAACGATGTAATCCAATACATCTTGATAGCACGGTTGTTTGAACCAGTCGCTGAGCAGGTAGATATATTCCACCTCCATATTCAACTGAGCCAAAAGTTTCTTGTATTGCTTTTTCTTAAAATCGCAGGTTTGCAGTTTTTCATCCACAGAGCCTGCAACCTGTTGGAACTTACATTCAATTATAAAGAACGTGTTGTTGATGACGACATATATGGAATCGTCCGGTAACAGACGTTTGGATAAAATAGAACGCCAGTCAATTCCGCGATATTCTAAAAATTTATACAAGGCTGTTTTCTTGAAAATGGATGCGACATCTTCGCCGTTATACAAAACAGTGACCCAGCCATGTTTGTTATCCACACAGCTATATCCGGGTTGAGAACACAAAAAAGTACGCAAATCTGTCTTGCCTTCAAAGACTAACCCTGTTTTCGTGTTTGCACCACCAATCCCATTTGCCTTCATTTTTTATCCTTCTTTTCAGATGCATCATATAATCTTTTTTCAGCCAATTCAACATATTGTGATTCCATTTCTATGCCGACAAATCGCCGTCTGTGTTTAAGTGCCGCGACACCGGTTGTGCCACTGCCCATAAAGGGATCCAAAATCAAATCGCCCGGATTCGTAGATGGCAGAACGATACGTTCCAATAATTCAACGGGTTTCTGGGTCGGGTGCTTGCCATATATCTTTTCAGACTTGGTCGGCGTTCCGATTGCCCAGACGCTGCGCATTTGGCAATCAGGCTTTTTTATAAAATCCTTTGGGAAAGAACCGTTTTTCATTGCCTCATAATTAAACGTGTGTTTTGCATTTTTTGACTTTCGCGCCCACAACAGCGTTTCATGACTGGCGGTGAAATAGCGGCATGACATATTCGGGCTGGCATTCGGCTTAAACCATGCAATGTCATTCAATATATGAAACCCCAGCAACTGCATTGCAAAGCCACATGAATATATACTGTGATATGTACCGCTGACCCACAAGGTTCCATTTGGCTTCAGTACACGATGACATGCGCAAAGCCATTTCTTATGAAACTCAAAATCTTCGCTTAGGCCATGCGATTTGTCCCAGTCGCCTTTGTTCACAGAAACCACGCAACCATTTTGACATGTAATACCGCCATTGGACAGTAGATACGGTGGGTCTGCAAAAATCATATCAAATGTATTTTCTGGGATTTCTGCCAATTTTTCTAGGCAATCGGCACAATAAAGACGATATTGCTTTTTAGTCATAATTCGTAATCAACAACTCGTGAATTTCACCGCGGCCGTCTGCCTTGGCATTTATCATGCGCTTGGCCAGGATACGATTTATATTATAATCACGGTATAAATCGTCAAAAAATGGGTCGTCGGCATAATTCGTTGGGTCTGAATTACTTAGCATCTGCAATGCGCCGGCATGATGGCATTTATCAAATATGGTTTTCAGACGTATCTGCTCATCATCGTCAAAATCGCCAACCGCATACGAATTAAATGATGATGTTTCACGAATTGGGCGATACGGTGGGTCATAGTATATAAATGTGTCTGGTGTCACAAAGTCCGCCGCACGCGCAAAATCGCATTGCATAATAGTCGCAATTTGCAGTGCTTCGGACACATTGCGCAGATTATCTTCGTCCAAAATGCGCGGATTTGTATATTTGCCCATTGGCACATTAAACTGATTTTTGCTGTTTACACGGAACAAACCATTAAAACAAGTCCGGTTCAAGAATATGGTCAACGCCGCCCGGCGAACAAATGATGTCCGATAAGTGTTTGCATCGATGTTTTTATCAAGGGAGTTATATTCATCGCGTCTGGCGTAATAATAAGTCTTGGTGTCATCGGTCAAACGATATTCGGTCTGAATCTTGTTTAGTTCCAGTATCAGATTTTCAATATCGCGTTTTATCACATTATACAGAATGACCAGTTCCGGGTTTACATCAAACAGAAATGCTTCTTGGATTTGATAATTATTATAGATATCAAAAAATACGGCACCGCCACCAACAAAGGGTTCTATGTAGCGTTTTATGCCACCCATTTTCAATTTCAATGGCAATTTTTGTTCAATTTGGTCCAGTAATTGCCCCTTGCCGCCGGCCCATTTTAATACAGGCTTACAATCTGAATACTCCGGCAATCTCGCTGGTACAGCAATCAATCCAAATCCTTTCCTTACCATGATGTTAGACGAATTGTTTGATTTAATCCAGCAGAATATCTGTGTATAGCTCAAAATGGAATATATCTGAGCTGAGGGTGCGGATAAAACTATCACGCGATATAAACGGTATAAGTGAAATTGTATGTGCGAGTCTACACAGCGGATACACGGGATTTGTAATCGTGGCGACAATCTGCGTTTTTTAAGTTCTAGGTCAAATATATCATAATCCACGTGTCGGGGGTTCAAACAAGCAAATAGGCATGTGGAAACATGCCGGTCGCGCATTGCGCGAATTTGCGCGGTTCCGCCAAGGCCTTGGCCGATGGCGAATTCCCTCTCCCGCTACCAAAAATTTAAGCCGGATAAAATCCGGCTTTTTTTATTCTTTTGCACCAAAAGAGAGATCCATTTTTATACCGGATGCATTTTCCGTATATTGGATTAGCCCTGCGGCCTCGGTCGGGATTCCGGTGGCGGGTACCGGTGCGAAATATCCAACGTTCATCTTTGCCCCGGTGTCCGTGATTGTACCGTTTGCATTTTCCGGTGCAGACAGCTTTACCATATCTTTTTCGTTGGTATAGTTGCTGAATTCAATTTCACCATTGTCTTTTACTTTAATGTCATACCAATTATGAAAGCTTGCGCTTAGTGTGCTGTGACCTGTTTCTTTTTCGAATTTTAGTGTAGCGCTGTCATTAAGGTATATTGTATTTGTATCGGATTCCGCCTTACCTACCGCGCGGCCTGAAAAAGTTAAATCAGTGGCGATATCCACGGTGTCTATTTTATGATTGTCATAGCCGCCGGCAAAGGGAACATTACTCTCGACGGAGCTTATAGTAGGCTCATCCGTGTCTTTTTCATATTGTGTTTTTGAAATATAATATGTTCCAAAGTCTGAATACGTCAATCCCATATTCTTGCCTTCGGAAAGGTACTGCATTTTTTCAACGGTTAGGGGATGTTCGCCTGTTTTTATGATTGTCCAATTTTTATAATCAGTTTCTGTTCCGTCTTTGACAATGGTTGCGCCGGTTATGGTGCCGTCGTTGTCTATGATAAACTTAATCTGTGTGTCATTGGCCGTACGAATGTTGGCATCGGCTGCGCTTAGTGGGGTTGTGTATTTCAGAATCTCGGTTGAGATTTTTTTAAAAGTTTCCGGGTTATTGTCGCGCCATTTTACAAAACAGCTGGCCGCGGTGCCGTTTTTACTGATACAGTTGTTAATACGATTATCAATCGCGTATGCCGCAAGATGAAGCAGTTCATCTTTACCCGCATATTTTTTAGTGATTTCATCGACCGTTTTTTCGCCTGTTATTAGCCACTGCATTGCATCGGCAATGTCAATATTTGAAATACCGGCAGATATGTCGCCGTTATAATAGCTGTAGTTATGCAGTCTGTATGTGACATAATCGGATGTGATTGAATTATTATTTGATATTAATCCGGTTATGCTGGCGTTGTATTGTGCCTCTTTGTTATTAAAGGGATAGTCGGGGTTTGACGGCACGCCGATACCGGTATTCGGGTTTTGTGGCCTTGAAAAGTGGCTGGGGCCGCCGTCGCTGTGGCATGCGGCCAGTGTAAGCAGTGTAACTATTGTTATGGGAAATTTTTTCATGAGAGGCCTCCCTGGTGATTATTATACATGATACAGATGAAATTTTTCCGTGTCACGAAAAAAAAGCACCCGAACGGGTGCTTGTCTTTTGTTTAAATGCAATTTTTATGCATTTGCCGGTGTGGATGCCGCCTGCTTTTGGGTATAGAGTTTTTCGAAATCCACCGGCTGCATTACAAATGCCGGGAAACCTGATTCCGCAGTCAGGCGTGTAACCAAGGCGCGTACTGTCGGGAACAACAGTGTCGGAACATCGATTAACAAAGTGCGTTTTTTGATTTCTTCGTTCTTTTCTTCTTCCATCTGGACCAGGCCCGAGTATGTCGTTTCAATTAAGAATATGGATTTTTCATTCGCATCCAGTTTCGAATGAACCTTAACAATCAAGTCAACCATGAACAGATTGTTTTCTGCACCCTTGATTTGAATATCAATGCCAATTTCCAGTTTTGCCTGGCCGTCGTCCTGCTTAAAGAACAGTTCCGGGACGTTCGGGCTTTCGAAAGAAATGTCTTTCAAAAACTGGGAGATTATATTAAATTTTGCCATGCGATTGCTCCTTTTTTTACGCATCGTTTTATGGTAATATAGCATTAACAGTGGTTGTTTACAAGTGGGGGGATGATAAAAAATGGGTTTTGGGAATAGATTACTGGTGCGTATGGCTGTTTGTATGGGGGTGGCGTTGGCACTGACGTCTTGTCGTGATTTGTCACCGACGGGGTCTGGCTATGAACGCACGGGTGATAATTCGGTTATTCCATCAAATCTAAAGCGCGTATCTTATTCGGATTTGCCGGGTTGGCGCGATGATGATGTTCGTTATGCACTGCAGGCGTTTCGTAATTCATGCAAGGCAAAGATTCAATATACCGGTCGCGTTGTACCCGACCGCGCATTGTTTGAGGAAAAGTGCAAAAACCTGCCGGCGGCATGGGCGGATACGGCGACCGTGCGCGCATGGTTTGAATCAAATTTCCAGCCGTATCAGATTCATACTGATACCGGCGCCACGCGCGGAACTTATACCGGTTACTATTCCCCGGTAATACCGGCATGCCGGACCAAAACCGCGGTCTGTAACGAACCGCTGATGGGGGTGCCCACAGATGGTCGCAACTATAAGGGCGTTGCAAAAAAAGACATTGTGGAAAAGCAAATCGGTCGACCGCTGTACTGGGCAAACATTGTAGATGTTCAAAACATTCAAATTCAGGGCAGTGGGAACTTGAAACTGGAAGACGGTACGGATGTAAAGTTAAACTTTGCGGCCGTCAATGACATGCCGTTCAAATCTATTGGCGAAGAACTGCGCGCGCGTGGCATTCGCCCGGACGGCGGATATTCCGCTGATGCGGTTTGGACATACCTGAAGGCGAATCCGTCATTGGCGCGTGACGTTATCTACAAAAATCCGCGATATGTATATTTTTATGAATCTGTTCCGCCGGATGTAATCGGAAAGCTGGGGACGCCGCTGTCTAAAATTCGCAGTGTTGCCATGGATACGGATTTATATACGCTGGGGATGCCGGTGTATGTTAGTACAAATCTGTCCGACGGGCGCAAGTTCCGCAGACTAATGATTGCCCAGGATACGGGCAGTGCCATAAAGGGCTGGATTCGTGCCGACATATTCTTTGGCAAAGGGGACGAGGCATACAAGTACGCCCATGGCCAGCATGCTAAAGGAGAGATGTTTATCCTGATGCCAAAGGTGTATAGCTATGTCAAGCCCGGCCGGTAAATGGGAAAAGCGTGACGCGCGCCCCGGAACATTGGCCGGCGCCTTAGGTGGGCTGATGGAAATGTTGGGGGTGCGGGCGTCTGACGCCGATTTGGCCGCACGCTGGGATGCGATTATGGGCCCCGACATTGCATCGATTGCGCGTCTGGCCGCGGTGCGAAAAATGCGCGACGGGAAATACAATATTGTCGTGCGGCCCGCCAACCCCGCGTTTACGTTGCAGTTGTCGTATATGGCGCCCGAAATTACCGCGCGAATAAACAAGTACTTTGGTCGCGATGCGGTGGCAAAGATAAGTTTTAGAAAGTAAGTACCGCCCTGTTTGGGGCGGTTTTTTTGTTTTTAACTCTTTTTTAGTTCCTTTATTTTGCGGTATATTTTACGCCGATGCGGGCCATGGGTCCGTCTATGCTTTTCATTTTATCCTCCATATTTTTGACAAACAAAAATCCGCCTTGATGAAGGGCGGTTGGAGGTTAAGAACTATAAAACCAATAGTCCTGCTTATTTAGGTATATCGCAAGCCTCCAACCAAGTTGGAGCGTTATTAGGTTTTAGAGGTTCTTACACCTCACACCGGGCATCACCCGATGCATTGGGAATAATAACAGAAAAGAAGAGAATTGCAAACTATTTCCCCAGGCACAGTTGACCGAATGTGGCGTCCATTACGTCGGCCGTGCTGATTGTGCCAAGGATTCGGCCCACCGCATCCGCGGCGCGGCGGGTATGTTCGGCAAATATGTCCCAGTTGTCGCCGGCGTTAATTGCGGCCGACAGATTTTCAGCCGTGTCGGTCAGCAGTGTTTTTGTTCGCGCATTGATTACAACATCTGTATCCGCGCCGTCTGTTATGCTATGCAGGCGGCGGCGCAGTTCTGCCATCAATGTGTCCAGGCCCGCACCCGTTTTTGCCGATATGCATATTGCGCCATCACTGCGCGTATCGCATAAATCCGATTTGTTAATAACAATTATTTCATTTGCCGCCGCGGTCGCATTGGGGGCGGTGTCAAATACATGTATGATTATATCCGCATCCGCCATTTCATCGCGTGTGCGGGCAATACCTATTTTTTCAATCGTGTCCGTTGCACTGTCGCGCAGGCCGGCCGTATCCATTAAGTGAACCAGGTATCCGTCGATATCAATATCCGCCGACACAACGTCGCGTGTGGTGCCCGGGATATCAGATACGATTGCGCGGTTGGTGCCGAGAATCCGGTTAAACAGCGATGATTTGCCAACGTTTGGCCGGCCCGCTAAAACGACGTTGACGCCGCCGCGTATAGCGCGCGCCGCACCGGCGCGGGACAGGGCACGTGTGATTTCATCATATAATTTTGCAGTGCGTGCGCGCAGTGTTTCGCCGATATTTGATGGAAGGTCATTCGCGTCATAATCCAAGATTGCGGCGGCATAGGCGGATATATCAATCATATCGTTGCGCCAAGATTGGTATTGTCGGCTGTCCCCGCCGGACAGGGAGCGCAGCGCCCATTTGCGCTGCAGGTCTGTTTTGGCATCGAGCAGCGCGGCCAGGCCGTCAACATCAGCCAGGTCCATTTTGTCATTATAAAATGCCCGCCGTGAAAATTCGCCGGGCAACGCCATGCGCGCCCCAAGTATTGTCAGATATTCAAATATTTTTTTTATCACCGCATCCGCGCCGTGACATTGGATTTCTATTACGTCTGTGCCGGTAAAAGACTGTGGCGTGGCAAAGTATATAACCAGGCATTGGTCTATTAAATCGCCGGCGTTGTCTTTTAAATTTGTAAAGTAGGCGCGGCGTGGCGTGGCAGTGCGCCCGATAAAGCGGGCGGCCATGTCACCCAGGGCGTCGCCCGATATGCGGATAACCGCAACGCCGGCTTTGCCGCGCCCCGATGATAGTGCAAAGATAGTGTCGTTATTATTCATTTACTTTTTTCCGCTGATGTTTTTCAGTGCCATCGGGACCAGGCGCGTCACATCGGCCCCCGGATTGTCAGAGACCAGTTTCTGGGCCATTTCCACAACATCCATACGGCGATAGCCCAATGATTCAAGTGCCGCCAGCAGGTCGGCCAATGCGCCGGTTCCGGCATCCGCGCCGAAATCAAATGTTGCGCCGCCCACCTTGGACTTTAGTTCGACGATGATTTTTTCCGCCACTTTTTTACCAACCCCCGGGGCGGTTGCAATTGTTTTTGCATCGCCGGTGGCGATTGCCGTCATTAGTGTATCGGTCTTTATCGTCCCCAGTATCCCCAGCGCCACCTTGGGCCCGACGCCGGATACGGCCGTTAACATATTAAACAGGTTTTGCGTGGCCAGGCTGCAAAAACCGAAAAGGCGTATCGAATCTTCGCGTACTACTGTTTCAATCCACAGTGCCACGGTTGATTTAGGGGAGAGAAATTCGGGTGTATAAACCTTGTACCCGACGGGGCCCGCCATAATAATTACGAAACCGTCGCCGGTATAGTCAACAACTCCTTGCAATTTGCCAATCATTTGTTATCCTTTTGAGGTAATTTTAATCCAATATAATTAAAAGGTCAAATTATGAGTGGACACAGCAAATGGCATAATATTCAGCACAAAAAGGGTGCGGTTGACGCCGCACGCAGCGGTCTGTTTACAAAACTGGCCCGTGAGATAACAATGGCGGCAAAGCTGGGGGATAAAAACCCGGATAATAATCCGCGTCTGCGTCTGGCGATATTGCAGGCACGCAAGTCGTCCATGCCTAATGACAATATCAAACGCGCGATTGACAAGGCGTCGGGTGCGAATACTGAAAACTATGTGGCGGTACGCTATGAGGGGTATGGCCCCGGTGCCGTTCCGGTAATTGTAGAGGCGCTGACTGATAATCCGCGTCGCACCGTGCCGGAGGTTCGTAACATATTCGCCAAAAACGGCGGCAACATGGGTGAAGAGGGCAGCGTTGTATTCATGTTCACACGCGCCGGCCAGATTATGTACCCCGCATCGATTGGCAAAAGTGAAGACGAAATGATGGAAATCATCATGGATGCGAATGCTGACAATATGGAAACATCCGAAGAGGGCTTTATCATCACGACAAAACCAGATGATTTTGTCACGGTTCAAAAAGCGCTGGCGGATGTGTTGGGTGAACCGGAACAGGCCGAATTGACCTGGATACCGAATATGCCGATGGACCTGGACGATGAAGCGTATGCCAAGATTGAAAAATTGGTGGATGCGCTGGATGCGAATGATGACGTTCAGAAAGTATTTACGGCCGCGGCATAATGAGAATTCTTGGGATTGACCCCGGACTTTTACATACGGGCTGGGCGGTGATTGAAAGCAATGGCTCGGCCCGTAAATATATCGCCAGTGGTGTGATACTGCCCAATGCAAAGCTGACGCTGGCGCAGCGCCTGGCAGAGATTTTTCGCGGTGTATCAGAACTGTGCGAAACGTTTCAGCCCGACGCATGCAGTATAGAGGTTATATTTGTAAACGTTAATCCAAAGACTACGCTGGTACTGGGGCAGGCGCGCGCGGCCGCAATTGTGGCGGTGGCGGCGCGGGATATTCCGGTGTTTGAATATGAACCGAACAAGATAAAGAAAGCCCTGACGTCGGCGGGGCACGCGTCAAAAGAACAAATTGACAAGATGGTGCGCATACTGTTGCCGGCGGCTAATCCCAAAACCCCGGACGAGGCTGATGCGATTGCAATCGCCCTGGCGCACAGTAATATGACAACATTCCGTTTTTAATAACACTCTTTTGTGGTATAATATGCGTATAACCAAAAGAGAGAAACAATGAGAAAAGATTTTATCCAAGAACAGGATATGAAAATGCGTATGAAGCAGCGCTCGCTGTTCCGCGCGTTTTTTATCAATTTATTTTTAGGCGTTATTGCACTGGTGCTGACGTATTTTCCGGTACTGCTGTATGTGGCGGTATTGCTAACCGGGATTTCACCGATGATAATGTATTTTTCCATTATTGGCGGAATCGCACTGTGGCAAATGCTGGGGGTTGTACTATACCTGGTGCCGGCGGTGTCAATATGGTGGGAACGCAGAACGTTGCGCAACTATTAAAAAACCGGGCGTATGCCCGGTTTTTTGTTTGCATATCTGTTTGTTCATGATATAATATCTTTTGCGGTGGGTGATACCGACGCTGGGTCTCAAAACCCACTTAACCTGTCTGGTAAGACTTAAAACATACGCTCCGCATTGGCTGGAGGGTGGCGAATATATTGAATAAGTCACACTATTGGTTAAATAGTTTTGAGCCTCCAGCCACCTGTTTTTGCAGGTGGCGTTTTTTTACAAAAAACGTAAGGAGCAAAAATGTCAAATATTATAATAAGTGCCGAATATTTCGGCGGTGTCATAAAGTCTGCGCGTCATCATAACAACATATCGGCGCTTAGCATGTCGCGTCTTTTGGGCGTGGATACGACAATGTTGCACAGGTATGAAAGTGGTAACGATTTAATACCGCGCGATGTTTTGCGGCGGGTGTTTACGTTGGCTGTGATGGCGCATGCGGCGACAGAAAATAAATAAAACAACACCGGCATTTGCCGGTGTTATTTTTTCCTGGTTTTATTCTTTGCGTGTGGGATATTTGCCGTCGATTAAGTTCTGGCGCACGATATGATGTTTTATCTTTTGCGTGCTGGTCGTTGGCAAATCGTCTGTCGTCATTGCAAAGTGGGTAACCCATTTATAGCTGGCTACCTTTTTGTTTGCGTTGGCAACCGCCGCCGACAACTTTTCCAGTGTCATATCCGGTTCAACACTGAATACGCCGTATGCGACCGTTTTGTCTTTTATCTTATGCTCAAACACGGCAACGTTATTAACACCCGGGATTTTCATGAACAGGGCCTCCAGCTCGTCCGGGTAAACGTTTTTGCCAGAGTCCAGAACGATAACCTGTTTCTTGCGGCCGGCAAAATGCAGTTCGCCATTTTTATCCATCGACACCATGTCGCCCGTGTTGAAAAAGCCGCGTTCGTCGAATACAACCTCGTTCGCGTCGGGATTGTTTAGATAGCCGCCAAATACCTGGTGGCCGCGAATCCACAGAACGCCGACACCGTCTTCGTTCATATCGCGAATTTCACATTCGTTGTTTGTTGTCGGGGCGCCGAATGCAAACGGAAAACGCTTTTTCAGCGGCTTTGATATGCAAACCGGACCAACTGTTTCGGTCAGACCATAACCCTGGATAAAGCGCAGGCCCAAACGTTCATAGAATGTTTCCACCTCCGGCTTGGTCGCGGCACCGCCCGCAATCAGCAATGATACGCGGCCACCGAATATTGAACGGATTTCGTTTTGAACCTTGTTAACTATAAAGCCCAAACCAATCATCCGCAGGAATTTTCCGTATTTTAATACGCCGTTTACCAGCCACCATTTGTTCTGGGATTTGGCCGTATCGATGATGCGGTTTCTAATAACTTCGAACAGGCGCGGTACCGCCGGAATTGCATGCGGACGGAACTGTTTAAAGTCCGCCATAATTTCCTTTGGGTTTACAGTCGGCTGGAGCAATACGCCCGCGCCATAGTGCAGCGTCGCCAGCAATTCGACCGCAAAACCGAATATGTGGTACATCGGCAGAAAGCCGTACATAATGTCGCCCGCACCGATATAATCGCGCATATCGTCAAGCGAGTTTGAGCACTCTATCAAATTAAAATGCGTTAAGGGTACAACCTTTGGTTTACCGGTAGAGCCCGATGTAAACGACAGTGTCGCCACGTCCAATGATTCCAGCGGGGCCGGTTTCAGGCGACCGTTTGCCTTGCCATCAGGCTGCGTTATGTCGAAAAACTTGAACTTTTTCGTTTTGTAAAAGAATGACTTTTCCGCCGCGACAATATGGCAATCGGTGGTCGATGTCATGTTGTCATATTCAAACGGTGTTAAATTAGTGTCCAGCAACAGAACCGTGCCGCCCAAATACCATACCGCGAACATTGTTGTTGGCATCTGTGGTATGTTGTGAGACAAAACGCCGACAATGTCGCCGCGCTTTACCCCGGCCGCGTGTAATTCAGCCGCACGCCGTTTTACCAGTTCTACGAATCCGGAAAATGTTACCCCTTCGCGGACCAGGAACAAATTGTCCGGCCATGTGGCGGCAGCCTTTTCCAGTAATTGATACATGTTCATAACAAAATTTCCTTGTTGTTTTTATATTGGACAGGAATTATTATATCTTTTAAAGGAAAGATTGCAAATATGAAAATTCTGACACTTAACATCAACTCTATCCGCGCACATGCGCAAAGTTTTATCGATATTCTGCGCACCGGCGAATATGACGTTATTATGGTTCAGGAACTTAAAGTCGAGACGCCGGCATTTCCGCATAACCTTTTTGACGAATACGGATATAATATCAAGGTATTCGGACAGAAAAGCTGGAACGGGGTTGCAGTATTTTCAAAGTTTTCAATCGAAGATGTAACACGCGGGATGCCCGGTTATGCCGATGTTAACGCGCGCTTTATAGAATGTGTGATTGACGGGCGCGTGCGGATAATAAATGTTTACATGCCAAACGGCGATACGGTAGATTCTGCGAAATTTCCATACAAGCTGGACTGGATGCATGCGTTTACGGACTATATCGCGCCGTACCTGACATCGCCGGAACCTGTCGTTATCGGGGGGGATTTTAATGTCGCAATCGAAGACCGTGATGTGTGGCGACCGGCGAACTATGTCGGGATTGCAATTGCCGCACCCCAGGCGCGCGCGATTATGAAATCATGGCTGGATGCGGGATGGACCGATGCGTGGCGCACGGCGCATCCGGATGAGGTTGGTTTTACCTGGTACGGATATCGTGGCGGCGATACGGTTGGGAAAAAGCAGGGGTTGCGCCTGGATTATTTCCTATGCAATAAGGCGGCGGCCGAAATGGTGCGCGCGTGCGGGATTGATATGGCGCCGCGTCTGGCGGAAAAGCCAACGGACCATTGTGGATTGGCGCTGGTTCTTAAATAATAGTGCTTTAAAACTTGTCGCCGACGGCATCAAATCGCTTGTGTATGCAGCCGATTGCCGTCTGGTGTATGCCCGGCGTTATTGAATAGTAAACAAATCTGCCCGCGCGGCGCGATGATACAAAGCCATCTTCGGAGAGTTTTTTTAGATACTGCGAAACCTTTATCTGAGGCAGCGCGGTTCCGGACGCGATATCTGTAACGCATGACGTGTCGCGATACATTAGGTATTCAAGGATGCGCATCTTGTCGGCGTGCGCAAACAGCTTTATCCGGTTTGCCGCCATGGTTGTATAATCTGTCGGCAGGATTTGGCGATAATCTTCTTTTAAAAACTTTAACTGGTCCGTCATGTGACCGAACAGCTTGCGCAGGCAGACGAATATGCTGGCCGGGTATTCCTCGTTTATCTGATAATAAACAAAGATTCCGCGACGATGTGTTCGCAGCAGGTTAGCCTCACGCATTTTGCGCAGATGCTGCGATATTATTACTTGTTCCGTATTTGTGGCACGGGCAATCGCGGATACCGACGACATGCCATATACATCCAAATATTCCAAAATGCGCAGACGCAGCGGATGCGATATATATGCAATCCCACGTGATGCGCGCGCCATTATATCAGCGGGCAGCGGATGCTTAATACTTGCCATGGGTGCGGTTGTACTGTTCATGTATAATACGATAGCAATTATTTTGGGCGGCGGCAAACAAATAATTGACTTTTAATATGTATTAAATATAATATATATTGTTTTTGTTATATAAGGAAAGGGCAGTTTGGATGCAAAAAATAAAAAACGTAAAGGAATTTGTTGAAAAGTTGGATGCGGCGAAAAAGGTAAATCCAAAAGACCTGTCGTCGGACCAAGACTTGTCCATCGGAATTATGAATTTAATATCCATAGAAGAACACCTGATGTTTTCCGGTGCCAAGACCGGCAAGACGGCATTTTACGACCAAATAAACCAGGTGCGCGAAATGCGCAAGCGCATGATGCAGAAAATCATACCCTCGTACGAGGGGGAGGTGTGGTGCATCTCTAAGCATCTGTTGGCGTCATCGATGCGCCTGTTCGAGGTTGGGACCAAGGCTCTGGCCGCAGGGGACAGGGACCTGGCTTATTCGCTGTTTGATGATTCTTATGAGCTTTATTGCGTGTTCTGGGGGCTGAATATGGGCATGCTGGAGGGGGCGGCCGATTTAAAGTACGTGCCAAAGGAAAAGAAGGCGCCGGCAAAAGCAGCCGCGTCAGTTAATGCGGATACCCCGGCGCCAACATCTATGGGGCGGCTGAAAAACTGGGTTAAAAATGCGGTTAACTGCTGCATAGAATAGGGCGCATTTTATCCTTGCATTTTTGCACGGTGCCCGTATAATTAGCGGGCATATGCCCTAATAGTCTAGTGGTAAAACACGTCCTTGGTAAGGACGAGTCGCAAGTCCGATTCTTGCTTAGGGCACCAGATTATTTCCCATATATTATTGTTTGATTTTGGCGTATTGTGTTATAAAATTTCTTTATGCGCAGATTTTTTATCGCTTTGTTTGTTTGCATAATTACCCCGGTGGCATTCGCGCGCGAGGTTACAATGACTGCAACCCAGGCCATGCAGGCCGCAGGTGAAATGGTACGGCATGATGATTTTGAGCATGCAAGCCAGATATTGTCACAAATGCCTGATACCGGTAATCTTGCGCTGGAGATAGAAAGAAGATTCCTGCTTGCCCAGATTGCACAGAAAAAGGGCGATATAAACACCGCAATAAAGATATATCAAAATTTATTAGACGAAAATCCGGGCCTGGCCCGTGTGCGCTTTGAACTGGCGGTATGTTATATGCATCAGAAAAAATGGCGGCGTGCGGATTATCATTTACGTCTGGCTATGGCGGGGCGTGATTTGCCCGAAGAGGCTAAGCGCGTCATGAACTACTACCGCTATGTCGTGCGAAAAAATAAAAACTGGAACGTTTGGTTTAATTTTGGCGCCGCACCCGATAACAATGTTAATAATGCCGCCAGTGGCGAAGAATGTGTCATGACTATTTTTGGTCTGATGTGTCGGACACTGGATGCGCCTGAATCTGCGGTGGGGTCCAATTTTTCCATCGGTGCGGATTACGAGTTCAAACTGTCGGAGCATTGGCGCTGGAAATCCGATGCGAATATTTATTCCAATATTTATAACAAGCACGACTATGATGATTTGTATATGTCAATATCTTCGGGCCCCAGGTATGTATGGGGGCGGGGGGATGTCTGGCTGGGGGCGGTGGCGTCGCGGCGCTGGTATGGGTGGGATAGATATAATTGGGCGGCTGGTTTGCGGCTGGATACAAATTATGACGTGTCGCGGCGTTTGTCGGCGGGGATGTATCTGCGGTTTATGGAAAATACATATGACGAATACGACAGTTTGTTATCAGGTCAGACTTACGATGCGAATATGCGCCTGTTGTATTCTTTGAATGCGCGTGTTTATATGGTTGTGCGGACCGGCATAACGCGTGAGGTTGCGGCCGCCGCGCCTTATTCATACTGGCAGCCGTCGGCGGCCGTGGGATTTGGGGCGGAACTGCCGTGGGGATTTCATATTTATGCAGAACCAGGGATATACTGGAGTCTGTATGATGCAGCGCGCTGGACAGTTAAAGACCAAAGAATAACGCAGATAACAGAGCATGACTTTACCCAGAGATATGCCGTATCTGTGTCTAATAACAAGCTGGATTTATGGGGATTTGTTCCGCAGATAACGGTTAGTTATACGCATCGTCAGTCTAATATATGGCAACGTGAATTTGACAAAACCGCAATAGAGTTTACAATGCAACAGAGGTTTTAATTTAACCAAGGGGGAAAAATATGAAAAAATATATGATTTTTATGGGGGCGTTGGCTTTGTCCGCGTGCAATAATGGCAGCAGTCATCATACCGGTGCGGGTGATATTATACCCCAGCCTGTGGCCCCGGCGATTGATATGCCTGCAAATGTTCAGGCCTGGAACAGTCCCACCGGCAGCGCCCAGGCAATCGCGAACAGTACGGATATATTTACCTTTACCATAGACAATGGCGGTAATATCGCAAAGATTGTTCACGATAACAAAACATATAACCGTACGGGTGATACAAACGAATATGTTTACAAGGAAACCAACAAGACTGAAAAAATAAATTTGGCAACACTGGGTAAGCAGGCGGGCCTGTCGTATGCGGATTTTGGATATGCAATGGAGACCGAACTGGAGCCGGACTCTACCGAGCGAGACTTTTACGTTTTCGCAGGCGGGGATGCATTAAAAGAAATAAAAAATCCCAATATCCAAAATGCCACATATACCGGAACAGCGGTCGCGTATGTTGAATCCGAGATGCCGGGAAAAATTGTAAACAAAATAACCCAGACAAACGATGCCAGCCTGGTTTTCGATAATACGGGGAATCATACACTGACTATGAAGTTTTCAAAGGCAGATAATCCCTGGTATGATGTTATTGTTAAAAACGGTACAAACATCAGTCTGGCGGGTGGTGACAACATAGATCAGGATTTCATGGTAACCGATGCTATGTTGAAATCTTTGAAGGCTGCTTACTTTTCTCAGCAGTATTTCGGTGAAAGCGGCGACCCGTCAGAGGTTGTTTATCGCGTTGGCTTTGAGACCAAGGACAGAACAACCGGTCGCGAGATAGAGTTCGACGGTGCCTTTGGCGGAAAGCGTCAGTAGGTTGGCTAAATCCCGCCATCGTGACGGGATTTTTTATTGTTGAAGCGCATTTTTTTTTGGTTATAATGGCCACGACAGTTTGCAGTGTATCCGTGATGACGTGACTGACACCCACAGAGCGGGATTGCATTCCACAAAGTTACAAGCCGGGGTGGCACCGCGCGGGATATCAATCCTTGCGCCCCCGATATCACTTAAAAAGGGACCAAAATGTTATCACTTAAATCAAAATATAGAACGCATACATGCGGGGAACTGAACGCCACAAACGTAGGCAAGGTTGTAACTCTGTCGGGCTGGGTTCATCGCAAGCGTGACCACGGCAGTCTGTTGTTTATCGACCTGCGCGATAATTATGGTATTACTCAGATTGTTTTTGATGGTGGCGACGATGCGCTGGAACGTGTGCGTCCGGAATCTGTAATTACTATTACCGGAACCGTTGTTGCCCGTGACCCGGCCGCGGTTAATGATAAAATTCCAACGGGTGCAATCGAAATCAAGGCGGATAAGTTTGATGTCTTAACCAATGCGGATGTTTTGCCGTTCCAGGTGTTTGGCGACGATGATACTGTGGCCGAAGATTTGCGTCTGAAGCATCGTTACATAGACCTGCGTCGCGAGTCGTTGCATCACAATATTTTATTCCGTAATCGCGTTATGAAATTTTTGCGCGATAAAATGTGGGATATGGGTTTTTCAGAATTCCAGACACCTATTTTGACAGTATCAAGCCCCGAGGGTGCGCGCGATTATATCGTGCCGTCGCGTCATCATCACGGGATGTTTTATGCATTGCCCCAGGCACCGCAGCAGTTTAAGCAGTTGTTGCAGATTGCAGGCTTTGACCGTTATTTTCAAATTGCGCCGTGTTTTCGTGACGAAGATCTGCGTGCGGACAGATTGCTGGAGTTTTATCAGCTGGACTTAGAAATGTCTTTTGTTGACCTGAAGGATATTCAGGCGGTCGGGAACGAGCTTATTCCGGCGCTTATTCGCCAGTTTGTGCCGGGTGCAAAAATTCATCCGGAAATTCCGCACATCCCCTATGATGAGGCGATGTTGAAATACGGATGTGACAAGCCTGATTTGCGCAATCCGATTGAAATTTCAGATGTGACGGAAATATTCCGCGGTTCTGATTTTGGTATTTTTGCAAACGCTATTGAAAATGGTGCGGTTGTTCGTGCAATTCCGGCGCCTGCGTCCGCTGATAAACCGCGCAGTTGGTTCGATAAGCTGGGTGACTATGCGGTAAAGGAACTGGGGCTGGGGGGCTTGGGCTATATTGTTTTCGCAGACGAGGCAAAGGGGCCGGTTGCAAAGAAGCTGGACCAGGAGCGTATTGAAAAATTGCGGGCGATTGCCGGCGATGGTGCGACATTGTTCTTTGTATGCGATGCGCTTGATGCCGCGGCCAAGGCGGCGGGCAAGCTGCGCATCAAACTGGGCCAGGATTTGGGACTGATAGATGAAAAAGAATTCCGCCTGTGCTGGATAGAAGAATTCCCGTTCTATGAAGTTAACGAAGAAACAGGTGCAATTGATTTCGGACATAATCCGTTTTCGCTGCCGCGTGGTGAACTGGACAAGGATGATCCGCTGTCTATCAAGGCGAACCAGTTTGACATGGTTCTAAACGGTGCCGAAATATGCAGTGGCGGTTTGCGTAACTATAATCCTGAGACAATGGTTCGTGCATTTGAAATTGCCGGCTATGGCGAGGAAGACGTAAAGGCAAAGTTCGGTGGTATGTACGCCGCGTTCCAGTATGGTGCACCGCCCCACGGTGGATGCGCGTTCGGTATTGACCGTCTGGTTCAAATCATGCTGGGCGAGGATAACCTGCGTGCGGTGGTCGCATTCCCGACAAACCAGCGCGGCCAGGATTTGATGCTGGGGTCCCCGCGTGAGGTGACCGAACAGCAACTGCGCGAGGTTCATATACAGGTTCGTAAAAAAGGTTAATATATACAACCCAACTGGCGCCCGCCCTATGGCGGGTGTCTTTATTTAAGAAATCAAACCTATTAACAACAATTTTTTCCCATATATAATTTTATATATGGAGAATTTCATAATGAACCCGCAAATAGAAAAACTGTCCCGGATGTTGAACCTTAGCCCGTATCAGTCCCAGACCCTGGTGGGGGGCAGCGATAAGTATAATATGTCGCGCCTGGTAAAGCGCGGTGGGCTGCTGTATGCGCCATATAATATGCGTGGCGTGTTTGGGCGGGCGTCTGATATTTTGCGAGGGCGGCGGGCTGATTTGATTGGGTATAACAAAACACTGCTGCGGGGGCAGCGCGGAATAAAATTTTATGCGGCCGGATATCACTGTGTTCGAATTGGCCGCTTTATGTATTATGCGGATTCAACCGGTGCGGCAATATCACGCCGCGCATTTTTGCGCGGTATAAATACGTGTGACGGTCGTTAAAATTTCGGATGCGTCGCGATGAATTCGCGCATAAATGATGCATCAAAATCATTCATTATTTCCGATAATGAATAACGCCGTGCGCCATCGGGCAGAACCTCGATTGATATAAGCGCCGGGGCCGGTGATGTACCGCGCAATTTTAATGCAAAGTTTGCGCGCATTGCGCCGTCATTTATTTCCAGTGCACCGGTGGCGTCTGCATGGCGCATAGATATAGTCAGCGGTGCCGTTGTTTTGAAATCACGGCCGGCAAATTCACCGGTTACATGCATTTCTTTTAAACGTGACTGGCCGCCGTCTAATGCACGGGCGATTGCAAATTCAGCGTTAAAGGTTGTTATACTGTCGGCGGCGGCATAAAAATCATCAACACCGAAACCATAAATATAACCACCGGTGAAAACAGCATCGATATCGCCCGCCATATTGTATGCGATATCGTGCGCGATTTTGCCCGATGTTTTGATTTGTGCCTCGCCGGTGATGCGGGCATCGGATACGTTAAGCGGCATTCGCGATGACAGCAGCATTCCGCTTAGTTTAAAGTTGCTGGCCTGGATGGAAATGTCATATTCTTTTTTATCTTTTGTTATGATAGCCAGCAGGTTGCCGCGTGCGCTGTCTGTTATGGAGTATGTTTGTGTGTCGGGTTTTAGACTATATACAAAATTGCTGTATTCATCGCCATTGTATATAAGCTTGTCGGCGCGAAGAGATATGCCAACATTTAATCCAAAGGGCAGCATTATTGGTGCGTCTGTTAAAAATTCCATTTCATCGTAGTTATCAAGAAAAGCCTGGGATATAAAGGCATCCAGGTTAATTGTGTCAGTATGCAGCGTTATGTTTTTCCCAGATGCAGTGCCGGTCATCTCATGCCCCAGCGCCCGAATAGTCAGGTTGGATATCGCATCCCCACGACGCAGGCCCGAGATGAAGTATTCATCATCGGCGATTGCGCGCATATCCATTTTTGGGAACCAGTCGTGCAGGCTGCGGCCTGATATCACAAAGGCGTCGCCCTGGGTTGTTAGTTCCCAGCGGCCGCTATGCGGTCGGAATGTAACGCGGTCGCCACTAAGTGCGAAATCGCCTATCTCATTGCGCATAAATTCCGGGATAAAAGTCATCTCGTCACGCAGCCATGACAATGTTTTATCACGTGCGAATTTAAATTCCGGGCGGACGGCGGGCCCTTCGATAAACAGTGTTCCGGCCGCATCCGCAAAGATGAACTTTACAGTGCCGCGTGCCCCAAAATGCGCGATAATATCACGCAGTTCTTCATCGGATGGCATTATTGCATCGGATTTAACCGATATGACAAACGTATCCCCTTTGACGCTAATTGTTCCATTCATACCGCGGTATGAAAAGTTATCGCATGTCCAAGATTCCGGGGTGCCGGAAAAGATGCATCTGGCGATGTGATTGTTTATTTTTGTCGATATAGCCAGGTCATGGGCACCCGTTGCGGTAATGCGTCCGCCGGAAATAACAGTGTCGTCTGCAACGATTTTATTTATCTCCAGCCCGTCTTGTGTTCCTGTCGCCAGAATTATCAAACGGGAAAATTCGCGATTGCCCAGTTTTAAATGCCCGCGCAGGTTAAGGTTAAAAGATGTTTCATGAATAATCTTGGTTGGATTTAGCAGGAATGAAAAATCAAATGTTGCATCCGGCGAAGATATTTCTATGCTGCGTCGACCGTCCGGTTCCAGGTCTATGTTACCGGTAAAGTTATTGGCGTGTATGTCTGAAAAGCGAACGCCATAACCGCCGTCCCAATCGAACTTCATTTCCAGGTCAATTTCGCCCGGAATTTTTGGTTCGTTAAATTCAAACATTTCGTTTATATTATCCGTCTTTAAGGCCATTGTCCCGCGTGCCCCGCCATCGGGTGTCAGATTGCCGAACACAACCAGATTACTATTTTTATTGGCTACAAAAAATTCATCCCCGTTAAGTGTTATGTCGTATTTATGCTGGCTTGTGCGAACAGTTGCCTTTAACTCGCCACCCCCGACAAGCCCGTCTATTATCCTATATTCCTTGCCCAGGAAATCCACAGTGCAGTTATGCAATTCTATGTCATAGCGCGGCGCCACCGGTACCAGGCGCGATATTTTTACATTTGCATCGTATATGCTAATACGGCCGTCCAGATGTGCACCATCCGGATTTAGCAGCGCGCTTAGCGGGACGCGAAACGCCGCCGCGCCGATATTACCGTCGGGGACGACTATATCACGGGCAACAATTGTTATGGCACCCAAAAGGCTGAAATGAATATCGCCACGAATTGTTGTTATGGCCCCCGTCTGGGCCGCGATTGCAGATTCCAGTTTTGGCTTTAGCCGGTTTAGGGTAAACATCGGCGGAACAACCACGATTGCAATCGCCAAAAGGGCCATTATGGCGGCGGTTATATAAAGTATTTTGCGGCGGGTTCTGGGTTTTAATGCCATTTTCTCTTTCCTTGTATTTTTATTATAATGGATTATATTAACAATTAAAATGAAAAAGAGCATATTTGATCTTCAGAGTGATTACAAACCCATGGGCGACCAGCCGACCGCGATTGCAGAACTGGCCGGTGGTGTACGTGATGGCCGTCACAGCCAGGTCTTGCTTGGCGTGACGGGTTCGGGTAAAACCTTTACCATGGCAAACATTATCGCAGAGCTGTCACGACCGGCACTTATCATGGCACCGAACAAAATTTTGGCGGCGCAGCTGTATACGGAAATGAAATCGTTTTTTCCAAACAATCATGTCGAGTATTTCGTTTCCTACTACGATTATTATCAGCCAGAGGCTTATATGCCCACAACCGATACATATATTGACAAGGATGCGGCGATTAACGAGCAACTGGACCGCATGCGGCACAGTGCGACGCGCGCCATGCTGGAAGAGCGTGATGTGGTTGTGATTTCATCTGTTTCATCTATATACGGTATGGGCAGCCCGGAACAATATTCCGGTATGAAGGTGGTGCTGAATGCGGGCGACAAAATGGGAATGAAAGACGTAATGCGCGCATTAGTAGATATTCAGTACAAGCGTAATGATACCGCGTTCGAGCGTGGTGATTTTCGTGTGCGTGGTGATACACTGGATGTGTTCCCGTCGCATGCACTGGACCGTGCGTGGAAGATTTCCTTTTTTGGCGATGAAATAGAAGAGATATGGGAATTTGATACCCTAACGGGGGCAAAATTGCATCGGCTGGACCGTATTGCAATTTATCCCAATACGCACTATGCCACGCCAATGCCCAGTATTTTGCAGGCAATCGGTCAGATAAAAACCGACCTGAAGGAGCGTTTGGAATACTTTCATGAAAACATGAAGTATATAGAGGAGCAGCGCCTGCGCGAGCGTGTGAATTTTGATATAGAAATGATGGAATCAACGGGGACATGCCGGGGTATTGAAAACTATTCCAGATATCTGTCTGGGCGTGCGCCGGGGATGCCGCCGCCAACATTGTTTGAGTATTTGCCCCGCGATGCCGTATTGTTTATTGACGAGAGTCATGTTACCGTTCCCCAGATATCTGCAATGTCACGCGGGGACCGTGCGCGCAAGGAGACGCTGTCACAGTATGGCTTTCGTCTGCCAGCGTGCATTGATAACCGGCCGCTGACGTTTGAGGAGTGGGATGCCCTGCGCCCGCAGACAATATTTGTATCTGCGACACCCGCCGCATGGGAAATGGAGCAGGCCGGCGGTATCGTCGCAGAGCAGGTTATTCGCCCGACAGGTCTGCTGGACCCGGTATGCGAGGTACGCCCCACCGCGAACCAGGTTGACGATTTGCTGGACCAGATAAAGAAGACCAAGGGGCGTGTACTGGTTACGACACTTACCAAAAAAATGGCGGAGCAGCTAACCGATTATCTTAATGAAAACGGTGTGCGTGCAAAATATCTGCACAGTGATATAGAAACACTCGAGCGTATAGAACTGCTGCGTGATTTGCGCCTGGGGAAATATGATGTGCTGGTTGGTATTAACTTGCTGCGCGAGGGGCTGGACGTTCCTGAATGTGAACTGGTTGCGATTATGGATGCCGACAAGGAAGGCTTCCTGCGCTCGACGCGTTCTCTTATCCAGACAATAGGGCGTGCGGCGCGTAATGCAAACGGGCGTGTTATTTTGTATGCCGATAAAATGACGGATTCAATGAATGCCGCCCTGACGGAAACGGCACGTCGTCGCGAAAAGCAGATGGCATATAACAAGGCGCACGGTATTACCCCAAAGACTGTTACAAAGGCGGTATTTGCAGAGGTTGGTGAAAAAGAAGAAAAAACGGATAAAAAACGTCGGTTTGTATATGACAAGGCCGGCGGTGTTATGGATGCGGATTCAATTCGCAAGCAGATAAAAGAGCTGACGCGGAAGATGCGGCGCGCGGCCGAAGATTTAGAGTTCGAAGAGGCCGGTGAATATCGCGATGCGATAAGAAAGCTGGAAGACGACTTGCTGTTGGTGGAGTAGGCTATGACGGAATTTATATCAAACAATGTCGAAGAACTGCGTCGCTGGGCGGCGGATTTTGCCGCTGGGCTGCGTGCGCCGGTAACGGTTGCGCTGCACGGTGACCTGGGGATGGGCAAGTCAGAGATTGCACGCGCGATAATACAGACACTTTGCGGGGCGGATACCGTTGTCCCCAGTCCGACGTTTACGATTGTGCAAAACTATGACGGAATATCACATTTTGATTTGTACCGCGTTGCAGACCCGGACGAGTTGACGGAGATAGGGCTAGATTATGCTATTGAAAATGACATCACGCTGATTGAATGGCCTGATGTCGCGGCGGGGATGCTGCCACCGAATACTATTCATGTTTATATAGATGCCCACGGCGATGGACGCCGCATTGTTGTTAAATAGTAATTAGATGTGGTGCGATTGGGAAATGGCTCCTGTTGTTTATTGTGGCGATGCGCGCAATAGTTGGTATGCGGATTAACATTCGCGATGCGAACACTGCGTACACGGACTTTCTGGTCCTGAACCCATATCCCTGCGGATTTACCGGCGCCAGTGCGCGCCAAATCCAAAAACAAGCGATGTTTGCAAAAAAAATCCCGGGCTTTCCGGGATTTATTTTTTTGTACGCGGCAACAGACTTTGCACCGCCAAGGGGAAATCCGGACTGCGCGCCAGATAAGAGCCCGATACCAACATATCCGCCCCCGCCAGCCAGCATGCCTGGGCGGTGTCGGCGTTGATGCCGCCATCGACGGATATTGTGAATTTTAAGCCGTATTTCTTGCGCGTTGCATTTAATACGGAAATCTTTTTTATGGCTTCTTTGTCAAAATGCTGGCCTGCGGCGCCGGGGGCGACCGACATTACCATTACCTCATCTATTTCGCGCAGTATCGGTTTTAATATTGCAACCGATGAATCCGGATTCAGTGCAACCGCCGCACGGCGGCCGGCGGCCTTTATCTCGCGCAGGGCCACGCGCAGGCCCGATGTGTTCGTGGATACAACAACCGTATCCGCACCGGCCGCGATTGCGTCCGCCGCCCAGACGGACGGACTTTCCGTCATTAAGTGAACATGCAGGTGCGCCGTTGTTTTACTGCGTATGTGCTTAAGCTCCGCTATGCTGCCGGCGATGCGATCAACATAAAAGCCGTCCATTATATCGACATGAATCATCGATATCCCGCCTGATTTAAACAGTGTATATGTTTCAGGGCGGCGCATGTTAAAGCACAGTGTGCTGGGCATAATGGGGATAAAGCGTGGACGCGCCGGGCGGCGCCCGATATGCATTACGCGACGCAGCCAATCGCCCCGGCGCCGCCACTTTTCCTGGCGTCGCAGTGCCGCCGCAATACGCGGCTTTTGCATGGACCAGATATGTGCCGCCAATGCACGGGCCGTTGCGTCATAGGGCAGCTTTTGTACAGGGATTGAAAAAGCGTTTTCAAAAAATTCGGTAACACCGGTCATTTCGGCCCCGCCGCCGGTCAGCATTATTTTACAAGGTCTATATTTGGCAATGGCCCCCATGGCCGATGATTTTATCAGGCCGGCTATTTCAACCATGCGCGGCAGTACAATTTCATTTATATCCGCCCTTGAAAAGTCGTAGGCCGGGTCGGCGGGTGTAAAGCGGTCCATTTCCTGGGGCGCCAGGGATGCGACCGCGCGCTTTATAGTGTCGGCGGCATCGATGTCTATTTGCATTTTATCCGATATATCGCGCGTGATTTTAGCACCGCCAATCGGTATTTTCTTTAGCGTTACCGGACCGCGGTCCGTCCAAATGGATGCCGTTGTGAATTCATCCCCCAGGTCTATGAACATTACATTTTCGCGTGCGCGGCGCAATGTTGCGTTTAATAAAAACTGTGGGTCGAAAAATCCGGCGGTCTGGATATGGGCGCGACGCATTGCGGCCGTGATTTTATCAAGACGGGCGCGTTCGTAAAATATTGCACCGAATGCAGATATCAGGGCATGGTCCGTATGGCCAATTGGTGATATTACATTTCGTGCGCCCGGCGTATCATATCGCAGCGGGATTATATGCATGGGATAGAAGCCGTCGGGGGGTGTGATTTGTGCAATTTGTCCGCGGACATCTGATGCGGTTATTTTATGTTCCCCGCCCCAGTTAGTGCTTTTTGCGGTCATTTCAAAATGGGCCGCGCCAAAGTCCCCCGTTACATACGCCGCATCAAAATGTGCGCCGATTTGCCGTTCCAGTTCGTCTATGACGGATTTTAAAGCATAGACGGTATCGCGGCTGTCCATTGCAAATATCGCTGATTTATCAATGCGTGCACTGCGTACGCGATGTGCGCATCCGCGCACGCCGGCGGCGCCTATGTCCAGGCACAGAAAAGATGAATCAAACAGGTTCATTTTTTTATTTTACCAATATTCTGGCATCGTCACGCATGTCTATGACCGATATGTCGCGTGATAGCAGGCCGTGCTTTTCATCAAGTACCATAAGCGTGGCAATCGCCGCGGCTGGGTTATCTTCGGGCAGCATTACCGTTATTCCCCCCAGCGTCTGCATGTTCCAGCGCCGCGATTCTATCCATTCCAGGTAATCTAGTTTGCCAATCATGTTATGTGCGGATTTTGTTATTTCGGATATATCGGCCGGCAGTGTGCCGCGGAATAGTACGGATGCCGCATCGCGGGTATCTCTGGGGCGTTTGACTATTGTTCCGTCCGCCGACAGGGGAAAGTATGCCTGGCCGTCGGTCCATTGGGCGACCGCATGATGCATTTCGACCTTTACCTTTAGGTTGCCATTTGGCATGCGTCGGACCGCGCAATCGCGAACGCCGGGTGTGGCGGCGATGCGTGCGTTTTGGGCGGATAAATCAACACTGTATGTATGTGTGCCCGGTGCCACCGCGGCGGCCGCCGCAACCGGGTTTAAATCCGGGCCGCGCATGTCGGCGGATATTGATATTGTTCGCACACGCGATACCGTGCCATGACCCATTGTTGTCATGATTATGCGCACGGCAAAGTAGGTTGCCAGAATAATTGACAGGGCAAAAAACAGCCAAAACCAGATAGAACGTTTCATACCACGGATTATAGCACAATTTTAACCGATAAAAAAGGGGGGCTGTAAAAAATTACATTGCACGCAACAGATATCCGCGACGGAACATACATTTGCGGTATGAGCCCACAGATTTTGAAGTCGTATTACGTGGTACGGACATCAGGCTGCGCTGGCCGACATCCTTGTATTCGTTTGATTGAAATGTCACCCACAGGCCGTCCCAGTCAGGCATCATCCCACTTTGGTTCGGGGCAATAAGCTTTGCCAAGCGTGAGCGCGGCAGATAAGAAGGCTTGGTTATACCCAGGCATGCCTTGTGGTCGCGAACAAACTGTTCTGTGGTTACGGCCTCATTCTCCCAGTTTAGGACAGTGGCGTTGTCAATGCTGCCGCGGTTCGGCGACGAGCATGCCGCCAGGCACATACAAAAAATTGCAGATATGCATTTTATTCTCATGTTATGCATTATAATTTAATTGCGTTAGGGGGGCAATACTTTTTATAATGAATTAAATGGCAAGGGGGCGCCAATGGCGATAACTGTTCAGAATTTTATAAAAATGGCAAACTTTTACAACCAGATGACGATGATGATGTCGGCTATCTGTGTGCAAAAGGGCGGCATCGCTATTGAAAATTATGTGGGGCGTTTCTTTGCGGCCGATACTTTGGAATTTGTTTACGAATACGGTCGCCGTTTGGTAGAGGCCGGAAATGTATCGCCGGATGTGCGTGCGCTGGTGGAACGCTTTCGCATGCAGTATGAGCGTGTGCGGGATTTAACCACACCTTCACAGCGGCCGATTTACGAAATGACGTTGGAAGAATTTGAAAAGCTGATGAACATATAGCGGGGGCAGGGAATGAAAAAAAATAGATTTATTTATATGTTAGCGGCCGCGGTGATATGTGCGGCCTGTACCCAGCGCGCATCCCGCGAGCAGGTGCCGCAATTTGATACCGTCACCGTTGTCGATAATCTGGTTATTGATGAAAACTCGGTGCCGATTTTTCCGAAAAAAGCGGCGCTGACGACAGATACGGCGCGCAGATTTTCAATTGAACTGCCCAAGCGGTGCAGTGTGGACTGGAATAACCAGAGTGTTGTTTCCGTTGTCCCGGAAGAGAAGATAGAAGTTGTTCGTCTGGATATGGGTGATGAGTTGCCCGATTTGCAGGTTTCGGATTATGAGTTTAAGCAACTGACGGTAAAGCAGGCGCTGGACAAGCTGCTGAGCGGTACGGACATTGCCGTCGTTGAAGACGACCAGGGTATAGAAAAAATAACGGGTGCCATTCAATCGGGACGCTTAAGCGATGCGGTTGAGTTAATGGCAAAAATGGGACGTACATATTTTTCCTATGATGCGGCGGCGGCCGAGTTGCATTTGACGCATCGCGCCAAGTGGATGATAAAAATGCCGCGCGATGAAACGATAATAATGGCCCTGCTGGATGCGATGCATGGTGCCGATATGCGTAATCTGCTGGTTAACTGGCAGGACAAGACGGTCGTATTCGAAGGCAACTATCAGACAGAACGCGAAGTGGCGCGCATCATTGCCGATATATCGTCTAAGAAATACATGATTGCATGGGATATCGATGTGTATCGTGTGTATCCAAAGACAGATAATCCTATTATCTGGATGAATTTGCTGCCGGCATTTGGGGATAAGAATGTTCGTATGTCGATACCGGGTGTTGTTGGGCGTGCGCTGGTTGTCGGGCCAGAGATTAACACAAAAACACTGCAGGAGTTTTTATCACAGCAGTCAAATGTTGTTTTAATATCACAGGGTACTTTTTCTGTTCCAAACGGATGGCAGTCGCGTTTTGATATAGGGCAATGCGGCAAGGAAGAACGTCTGGAGACGGACCTGATTATAGGTGCAACCGGAAAATATGGTAATTTTGGCGGCTATAAAAAAATCGATGCAAAGATTGTGTTGCGTACCAGCCAGGGTGAACTATCATCGTTTACGATACCGTCTAGCATTGGTGACAACTATGTCATAATCGGTATTCCGACGCACTCTTTTGTTACAACGCCGGAAACACTGATAAGTCCGTTTGCGGAACTGGTTGTCTTTATGTCGCCGCGCATAATATCTATTGTTGATGCCGCCGATGTGCCGGATAATTCGTTTACACCGCTGGTGGGGGATGCACTGCGTGCGTTTTTGGCAGAATAAGGGATAAGAAAAATGTTGTTTTCACGGCTGGAAAGAAAAATTGCTTTTCGATATATGTGGGCTAAGAAACGCGGATTTGGTTCCGTGATATCTTGGGTATCACTGGTTGGAATCGCGCTGGGGGTGGCGACCCTGATTGTTGTAATGTCGGTTATGGCCGGATTTCATGACACACTGCTGAATAGAATTGTTGGAATGAACGGGCATGTTGTTGTCTATCATCAGGATGGGGCAATCGCAGATTATGATTTCCTGATAGATAAAATGCGCCAGAACAAGGTTGTAGCCGCCCGCGTGACCGATATTGTGCCAATCGCAGAAGGTCAGGTAATGGCCACCGCCGGCGGAAATAATACAGGGGCCATGATACGTGGAATACGTATGACCGACCTGCAGGCAAAGGTGGATAAGGGGACAAAAATATACGGTCGGCCGATTGCGGAAATAAAAGAAGGTGAACTGGTTGCAGGGGCTAATTTGACCCGGGCCTTGAATGTTACAATGGGGGACAAGATATCCCTGGTGTCGGCGGCGGGTGCAACACCAACGCCGTTTGGTACAATGCCGCGGATTATGGCGTATCCGGTGAAGTCTTCTTTCTTTATGGGAATGTATGAATACGACTCGGGGTATATATTTATGCCGCTGGAAACATCGCAGAAGTATTTAAATATCGGAAATGCCGTAACGCATATAGACCTGTTCCTGGATGACCCGGAAGATACGCGTGCGGTTGCGGATGCATTGGCGCGCTTGTTGCCGGATGGTTTTGTTGTTCGTGACTGGCGTGATTTGAACCGCGGTTTTGTCGGCGCCCTGCAGGTGGAATCGAACGTAATGTTTTTAATATTGATGCTGATAGTAATTGTCGCCGCATTTAATATAGTTTCAAGTCTGGTTATGCTGGTAAAGGATAAATCCAAAGATATTGCGGTACTGCGTACGTTTGGGGTGTCGCGCCGTTCTATGATGAAGATATTCATATTATCCGGGACCAGTATCGGTGTAATAGGTGCCCTTGTTGGAACCGTGTTGGGTGTTGTTGTCGCGATATACATAGAGCCCATACGCAAGGCGGTTCAGTTCATGACAGGTCGCGACCTGTTTCCGGCGGATTTGTATTATTTGTCGGAACTGCCGTCAAAGTTGTCACCGGCCACGGTATTTGGGATTGCGGCGCTGGCGGTGGCGCTGGCTTTTGTGGCGACACTGTATCCCGCATGGAAGGCCGCATCCACAGACCCTGTTGACGTACTAAGGAACGAATAATGGCGAACATATTAAATTCTTTGTCAAAGGTATCACGCGGCGATGTTGTGTTGTCTGTGCGCGATATTAAAAAGACATTTATGGAAGGCGGCCAGCCGTTGCATATTTTGCGTGGTGGTGGTTTTGATTTGCACCGCGGCGAGATAATTGCACTGGTCGGACAGTCGGGCAGTGGAAAGTCAACTTTGCTGCAGTGTGTGGGACTGTTGGACCGTCCGTCGGCGGGCAGTATTTTAATAGGCGGAATCGCAGCCCAAAAGATGGATGATGAAATGCGAACCGCAATGCGTCGCGATAAGATAGGCTTTGTATATCAGCGACATAATCTGTTGGGGGATTTTACGGCGCTGGAAAATGTGGTGCTGCCGATGTTGACGCGCGGTGTGGCAGAGGCCGATGCAAATATTCGGGCGTTAAAGCTGTTGCGGGCGGCAAATGTGGCGCATCGCGCATCACATCTGCCGGGCGAGATGTCCGGCGGCGAGCAGCAGCGAACCGCCGTTGCGCGCGCATTGGCAAACGGGCCAGAGATTTTATTAGCAGACGAGCCGACCGGCAGCCTGGACCCGGCGCATGCCGCGGCTGTATTTGACCTGCTGCTTGACTTGGTGCGAAAGAATAAGATGGCGATGCTGTTTGTAACACATGATATGAATTTGGCCGCACGCGCCGACAGAACAATTACAATAAAAGACGGAATAGTTAAATAAACAATAAAAAACGGAGGGAGAAGACATGGTAAAACAAAATACTACAAAGGTGGCATGCTGTTCTCGGCGCCAGAAAATCTGGGGTATTATTGCATTGGCGGGGTTGTTTGCATGCGGACTAATGGTGGGGCTTGCCTTTAATGCCGGGGACCGTAGTTCAACAGTTGAACTGGCGGGTCACACAAATGACACAGAGCCCGATACAGCCGACAAGGAAACCTGTGAGGTAATAGAAGATTTTCTGTTGCGTCGAATTAACCCCATTGATTCCGACCAGGTGGCCGCGCATAGTATGAATGTTGAAATATATCAGATACTGATAGAAAACGGATGTCCGGAAAATTCTGAAAAATATCAGGCACTGATGCAGCAGGAATCTGCGATATTGGATATCTTAATCAACAGACAGATGCCTGAAAATTCTCAGACATGTTCGGAAATTCAATCCCTGCTGATGCAGCAATTACCAAATGGTAATTTGAATGACAGCCAAACTCGCATCGAACGTGCAAAAATCTATGCTAACTTGTCCGAGCGCGGATGTCCTGAAAATTCGCAGCAGTATGCGGAACTGGCGGCGAAAGAATTGGAAATTGCCCGCGCTCTGCGTGATGACTACTTTAACCATAATGAAACACTTGAAGTGGTTGAAACCTACAAGCGCCTAGAGATGAAACAAGCCGCGGCGGACGTATTGGACAAGGTTCAAAAGCTGACCGACCCGGCGATTGACTTTATTATTCAAGTACAGAAGATAATAGAAGAATAAAAGGTGGCGTCAATGCGTGGATTTATATTTGCATTAGTAGGTATTGCCATTTCATCCGCGGCGGTGGCGGCGGATGTGGCGGCGCGCCAGTCATGTGCCGACATCAAGGGACGTATCGACACATTGGCGGCGCAGGGGGATTTAAATGATTCTGATGCGGCACTGCTGACTGACTTGCGCGCGGCATATCGTCGTGACTGTGTGGCGCGTGCATCGGGTCGCGGGTCACGGACAATCGCCGCCACACGCACCCAGATAGCCGTACCCCAGACGCCGGCGCAAAATACTGATGCCGCCGCCGTGGCCCCGCAAGAGCCCCTGGTCGCGGACCCATGTGATAATCCGGATGCAAATGGCTGCTGTCCCGGGGAAGAATATGCCGACATCGGAAACGGTGTAATGTATTGCTGTAAGGGGGATGCATGCTTTCCGCCGATGCCCGTGACACCATCGGTGCCGGAAAAGTCGGAGGAGGAAATCGCCGCCGAAATAGCGGCCAATATTGAAAAAGGTCTTTGCGGTGACGGCACCAAGCCCAACAAGTTCGGTTGCTGTGCTGGCGAGATTTTTAAGGATTTAGGTAATGCCACATTTGCCTGTTGCAAGAAAGACGGCGAAGAATGTTTCCCGCCAATGCAATAAAAAAGCAGCCCATTTCGGGCTGTTTTTTACTATATAAATATATATGGATGTCAAAATAATAATAAATACTTGCATCTGGAGTAAATTGGTATATAATCACTGGGCCTTAGATTTGTTGCGGGCATAGTACAAAGGCTAGTATGCAAGCCTTCCAAGCTTGAAATGCGGGTTCGATTCCCGCTGCCCGCACCAAGATGTATAACTTCATCTTGGATAAAGATTGGGCGTGCGCCGGAGTTGGAGAGCCGGGGCAGACTGTAAATCTGTTGGCTTAAGCCTGAGCTGGTTCGAATCCAGCCACTCCCACCAAAACACAAACCGACCGAATGGTCGGTTTTTGTTTTGACAACGTGGCGTTGGATTTGAACCGTGCGACGAAAGTCGCCAGTTCGAAAACAAGTAGGCGAGACAAGCGACCGCACCGTCGAGCCGTTACGGTTTCCCCGCAGGCGCATCGCGACGAGGGAATCAGCCACTCCCACCAAAATAAAAATGCCGGTTTTTACCGGCGTTTTTATTTTATTCCACGCAGCTGTAGGTGTAGCTTTTTGGCATGCGGTACAGGTTGTTGGTTATTGCATCAATCGCAATTGGTACAATCCCGAAAATGATTCCGGGGAATATGTCAAAGAATATCGCCGGACCGTTCGGACGCCGCGTTACAATAGGCTGCGGACAGTTTTCATTAAGGTTTGATATCGCAATGCCGTTGTTTGACTGAATCCGGAGATGGCTGTCGGGTTTTATTTTGAATATACCACTGTCCGAAGATGCGCTGATTGTATCGGATGAGTTATTATAAATCATTGTTTCATGATTACTGCCGATGCCAATTGTTCCGCAGGATGCTATTCCTAGTATTAGGGTAAATGCAAACATACGTTTCATTTATTATCTCTTTTATTCGTAAATTTCAACGCTGTCTATGTATGTGCGATTAACAGATTCCAAGGCGCGCGGCTTAAAATCAGGATTGGCTACAATCTCGTCGCTGTCGTCTTCGGGCAGGATTGTGACGATATTTTGCTGTTCTGGCACGGGTGTCTGTGTTACGTTTGCACCATACGTTTTGGATTTATATTTCCCGGTCAGGCGGTCCGGAATCTGGATATATGTCAGCGGGTTTATTCCCGGTGTTTCCATTGCCATTGCGCGTGCCGGTGACAGGCTCTGCTGGTCTATATTATATACCGGCGACAGGAAACTGGTTGGTGCGGCCTTTACCTCACGCGGGGTGGGGGCGCCCGCAATTTCTACGATGCGCAGGGCGCGCTGGCTGGCGCCGTTTGGCGTCAGGCGAAACAGCCCGTCTATGCCGACATAGCCACTGGGGTCGAGCAGATAGGCCGCGTTGGATTTATCAGAATAAATCATTCCCACCGCCAGGTTGGCCGCGTCATATCCAAACGATGCCAGGCGCGACGGCGCCGTGCCGGCGATTTGTTCATATACATTTACAAATGCAGGATTCATTTCCGGCAATGCTGGATATTTTGCCCCGCTTAGCGTTATATCAGAGTCAATATTTGCGCCATCCCACATTGCGGTTCCATACAGGTGCACATCACGCGCCCCAACACCATAATAGCGCAGGAAAGACACCAGTGATTTTGCATCGTCGCCCGTCCCCAGCATCAGAACCGCATCATAAGGCAGGCGGCCAATGGTTTCGGATTTTGATATGCGGTCCAACTGGCGCGAGAGGGATGATTTTTCAATCGCCGTCAGGCGTTCAGTGGTAAGAATATCAGATAGTATTTCGCGTGCGCGGTTGTTTGCTGCGCTGCGCGCGGCGTATAGTGATGCGGTATGTGCCGTGTTTTTAATAGAGTCTGTATCTTTCTCGCGGTAAAAGACAACACCGGCAACGGGGATGTCGTAGTTTGTTGCCGCCGCACGTGCCGCCGCAGCCATAAGACGCCCGGAGCTCGTTTCCGGTGCCAGGATTACCATAGCGCGGCTTTTGTCTGCGGATATCTCACGCACAATGGCCTCGACCCCGTTGGTAGGCATCAGTGCCATTGTCATAACACCGTCGCCGATTGCTGTGGCGTCGGATGTGAAGGATATTGCAGGCATTTCAGACGGCTTCATAGAGCGCAGCATCCGCGCATCGGCCGCAAACAAGGGCCCGACTATTATTTCCGGATTTTGTGACAATGCATTGTTTATTGCCGCGGCGGTATTCGCACCGGTATCAAAGAACGATACCGACAGGCTTTGCGGGGCGCGTTGCAAGACGGCTGTTTCGATTGATGTTTTTATTACGCGTCCGGTGGCGGCGTTGTTGCCCGACAATGGCAATAAGACCGCCATGCGATGTGGTGCGTTGTCTGTTTCGGTATGTGTGCCATACATCGTCTGGGCCGGGCCGGCGGGTGCCAGTGTGCCGTATTCCCCGTGCCATGTGTTACGGGTCGCGGTCGTGGCGCATCCGGTTAACAGCACGCATGTACTTAAGAAGCCTAAAATTTTATTCATATGCATTGAAAAATCCATTTTATTCTGTATCATTTTACTATAAAAGGATTTTGAATGCAAACCGGGCTTTATATTGTGGGAACACCCATTGGAAATTTATCTGATATGTCGCCGCGTGCGATAGAGGTACTGCGCAGTGCGGACCTGATTGCCGCCGAAGATACGCGTGTGTTTGGAAAGCTGGCGTCGCATTTTGATATTAAAACACCGCGCTGTGCGATGCATGACCATAACGAACGGGATGTTGTTCCTGATTTGATTGAAAAGATGCAGCACGGCATGACCGTCGCCGCCGTATCTGATGCCGGTATGCCCGGGGTTAGCGACCCGGGATTTCGCCTGGTGCGTGAATGCCGTGCGGCGGGTGTGCCGGTATTTGTGGTTCCCGGGCCAACGGCGGCTGTTTCCGCGCTGGTGTTGTCCGGATTTCCCACGGACCGCTTTACGTTCTGCGGATTTTTTGATGAGAAAAAAGTGCGTGATGACAATAAAATCAGGCATACAATTATTTATTACGAAAGCCCAAACCGCATTATGTCAACAATTGCATTGCTGGCACGTGTCATGCCAGAGCGGCAAATCGCCATCGTGCGCGAGATTACAAAGATTCATGAAGAAACGATAATCGGATATCCGGCGGAACTGGTCGGTATTACGCCGCCGCGTGGTGAAATAGTTTTGGTTGTTGCGCCGGCCCCTGAATACAAGATGACAGATGCCGAAATACGGGAGATTGTAAACGACGTTGTCGGTGCATCTACCAAGGATGCGGCCGCGGATTTGGCTGCGCGCACCGGTATTTCAAAGAAAGAGGCGTATCGTCGTCTGCTGGAAAAACAAGAGGAACAGGCATGATAAAATTCGTTGGCAGTTTTGAAAAAGTAAGTGCGTTGCCGAATACTCATTTTCCCGAATTCGCCTTTGTCGGGCGCAGTAATGTTGGTAAATCATCACTTATAAATGCGGTTTTGGGGGCACCGGTGGCGCGTACATCCAATACACCGGGACGAACACAGTCGCTGAATTTATTTAATATAGACGACCGCGTTATGATTGTGGATTTGCCGGGATACGGATATGCACGTGTCGCGCGCAGCCAGGCGATGGAATGGCTGGGGCGGTTGGAGCAATATTTGCTGACGCGAAGACAGCTAAAGCGGCTATTCATTTTGATTGATTCGCGTATCGGGCCGCGTGATTCAGATTTGGATTTAATGGACTTTTGCGATGCGAACGCAATTCAGTATCAGATTATATATACAAAAAAAGACAAGCGTATCCGCGAGGAAAAGCAGCATAGCATAGAACACATAGAACATGGTGCCATGGTGCCGGAAATACTGCAGACATCCGCTGAAAAGAAAACGGGGTTGGAACCGATAAGGGCAACGCTTGGAATTAAATAAAAATATCTTTTGTGCATCGAATCCTGCGCGCATGGCGGATGCCCTGTGGCATGTTATCAGCCATGGGGATGCCGATATTTCAGATATGCTTATTTTTCTGCCCAGTCGTCGCGCCGTGCGAACGGTTGAAAAAATGATTGCCGACAAAATGGGGGGGGCGGCGCTGTTGCCGCGTTTGGTTGCCCTGGGCGAAGGGACAGACGACGAATATGCGGACAATGATGACGGTTGTGGTGATGATGTTGTACCAGATATTTTGCGTGTGTGTGTGGCGGCAAAGCTGCTGGCGGCGGATGCAAATATAGGCAGTGTTGGCGCCGCGCTGCCGGTGGCGCGTGATTTGATACGTATGACCGACTATCTGGAAAACGAGGGAATAAATGTTGCCGATATGGACTGGTCGTCGGTCGTAGATGATAAGTATGCCGCACACTTTCAGGCCAAGGCCCAAATGCTAAATATTATCGCGCGTGTTATGCCGCTGTGCGGCGGCGGGCGCCAGACGGCCACCGCGCGTCGCAACAGTGATATTCGCGCATGGATTGATGTTATTCGTCGTCATAATTTTTCACGCGTTATTGTATGCGCATCGACGGCATCGGTTCCGGCCACCGCGGATTTAATGGCGCAAATCGCACAATTGCCCCATGGGCGGATAATATTGTCGGGATGTATTTCCGGTGATGCGGCGGATATTGCGTTGGATACTAATCCATATAATTCCGAATACAAGTTTTTGTCACGTTTGGGGTATGTGCCCGAAGATGTAATAAAGATTGATGTTGGGCCGTCCGCAATGACTTTTTTCAACACGGCGTTTGGTAATAATGTTTCGGCCGATGTTTTAGCGGATATATCGCATTGCACGCTGGTTGAATGTATGCGCGAGTCGGAAGAGGCCGCCGCCGCGGTTGAAATTGCATCACGTGCCACCGCCGCCGGTCAAAGTGTGTTGATAATAACGCCCGATGCGGCCGCGAATCAGCGTCTGTGCGCATTGTTTGCTGCGCGTGGCATCACGGCCGATTTTTCAGGCGGCATATCCGGTACTATGACGGCGGCAGGTCGTGCGATTTTAAACTTGCTTGATGACTGGATAGAGCGCGCTGACAATAGTTTCGAACATGCCTATGCCGCGGCATCGGGAAATTTGTTACGCATGATTTCCAATTTGATAGAGGCCGCGCCCGACGCCATGCGGCCCGTGTTTGATTTAAGCGACGATGAAGCGGGGCCGGTTTGGACGGCACTGGCCGATTTGTCGGCGGCGCTGGATTCAGCGGGGATAGTGCTGAGTGCGTCGGATGCGCGTGCCTTTGTCGCGGACAGTTTGGCCGGGGTTTCCGTTCGACCCCAGATGCAGGCCGATGCGCGTATATGCGTGCTGGGGACGATTGAATCGCGTATGCAGACGGCCGATGTCGTTATATTAACGGGCCTGAACGAGGGGATGTTCCCCGCGCGCGGGTATGAGAATGCGTGGCTGCCGCGGGCGGTGGCGCGGCGTGTGGGGTTGCCGTCTGCGGACCGCAAGGTATCGCTGATGGCGCTGGACTTTATGAATCTGTCTTGCGGGAAGAGGGTGTACTGGCTGCGCAGTAAGATGTCGGGGGGGACCCAGACAACGGAATCACGGTTTTTATCCCGCGTTATGGCGCACCGCGGTCTGTTTGATACATGCGCCGCATCAGATATATTAAACGCCGTGCGTGAGCGCGATATGCCGCCCGCCCGGCCTTTGAACTTTGGTGTCGCCGCACCGGGGGCCGATTGGTCTGATGTTTATGTGACGGAGCTGGAACTGCTGATACATAATCCGTATGCATTTTATGCGCGGCATATATTGCGCCTGTATCCCATGGACGACTGGTGGGCAGGACCCGATGCGCGGACGTTTGGAAATCTGGTTCATGGGGTAATAGAAAACGCAACTGATTTTACGCCCGCCTCTTTGATTACGCAAATGGATGCGCGTGCCCGCCAAGAGGTTGGGGAGCATTCCGTGCTGTATCATTTCTGGCATCGGCGCTTTGAGGAGATTGCCCCAATTGTTGCCGATGTTTTTGGAAAAAATCCCGGGCGTGCAGAGATTGCCGGTGCCGTTCGCGTTCCTGTGGGCAGCGGTGGCGCACGCACGGTGCGTGCGCGTGCGGACCGCGTCTGTGGTGATGTTGTGGTTGATATCAAGACAGGTGCCGCGCCGTCGAAGAAGCAACTGTGCGACGGCACCATGCCACAGTTACCGTTGGAGGCGCATATGCTGCGTTCGGGTGGATTTGGCGCGGCGGCGCGGACGGATTCGCCCCAGATGATGTTTTTGCAACTGCGTGGTGGCGATGTGCGGGCGATTTCATATGACGCGGCCGAGACGAAAGAAATGATAGATGCGGCCCTGGATAAGGTTACGGAACTGTTTAACCAATACACCGCCGGCGCCGCCACGTACGAGTACAGATTACAAAACGAGATTAAATATCGTGCCTATGACGATTTGGCACGCGTGGACGATTAGCACGAATTTGCGCGAATAAAAAATTTATGATAAAATTCGCGCGCAAGTGAGAGTTTATCAGGGGGGGATAGCAAAGTGGCAAAAGATAAATATTTATCCATGCGTAATTTTGTTAGCGGATTTTCATTCGCAAATTTCGGACTATTTACCGGTTTCGCGGACGGAATTTATAATGCCGTTTATTCACTGGTTATTTTGGAGATATTTCGCTCGTCTGCGGTGGTTGGTGTTTATGTTGCCATATATGCGGCATTTTGCATGGTTGTAGGATTGTTTGCAAACGAGCTGCTGCGTCAGTTTTCAAAGGCTAAGCTGTTTTATTTTTCAATGCTGATGCTGGCCGTGTGTTATGCCATGATGAGCTTTTCCATAAAACCGTTTACTTTTATCGCACTGGACTATACAACGGGTATTGCGATTACGCTGGTAGGTGTATTGATACCTTTGTTTATGTCCGACTTTTCAAAAAATATAGGCATGGCAAAGCTGAATGCGCGCTATCACCTGTGGTTAAATGTCGGGGCGTTGTTTGCACCGATGATAGCTGTTGCGATTGCGGGGCATTTTGGAAACAGGGCTGCGTTTTTTGCATCCGCGCTGATATACCTGGCCGGGTGGATGTTCTTTAAGTTTTGCGGAATAGTGCAGGAGGATAAAAAAATCCGCCCCGTTAATACGCGTCGTACAATTCGTGCGCTGGCACGTAATACGCGAATGTTCTTTCGTGCGCCCGGGATGGCACGCGCGTATGCGATAAATTTTGGGTACTACTCTTTGCGGGCGATGCGATATCTCTATGTTCCAATTGTTGTTATTGAAAACGGTTTTTCTAAGGATGCGCTGGGGTGGGTATTGACCCTGGGGATTATTCCATATCTGGTGCTAAGCGAATTTATGGGGCGTGCGGTTCGCCGCTATGGCAAGTCGATATGGCTGATGCTGGGGTTCGGTTCATTTGCACTGTTTTCGGCCGGGGCAACCGTGATTACGGGTGTGCCGCTGTTGGCAATATTCGTTTTATGGCAGATATCGGGGGCCTTAATGGAATCTGTGCATGACCTGATGTTCTTTGATACGGTAAAAAAATCCGACCAGGCCCGTTTCTATGGGATATTTAGAACGAGTGTTAACCTGCCTAATGTTGTGGCGCCAATTCTGGGGGCGGCATGTATTGCGATATATGGCACGACGGCCGCTGTATGGGGGGTAACGGCCGCAATTGGTGCAATGTCGGTGGGTGTGCTGATAGGCGGGCGCCGTTAAACTATTTCAGTTGCGTCCGGGCTATTTTCCTTGTATGATTTTCATACAATTAAAAGGGGAAAATATGGCAAAGAAAGAAGTGGTAAAAGATACGAGCGCAGGGGCCAAGAATCCGGCTTTGGAATCGGCGCTGGCCCAGATTCAAAAACAATTCGGAAAAGAAGCAATCATGAAAATGGGCGACGGGTCGCAGCAGAACATAGAGGCGATATCGTCGGGCAGTCTGGGGTTGGATATTGCGCTGGGGATTGGCGGATATCCGCGTGGGCGAATTGTTGAAATATATGGCCCGGAAAGCAGTGGTAAAACAACACTGGCACTGCATGCGGTGGCAGAGGCTCAAAAGAAAGGCGGAACATGTGCATATATTGATGCGGAAAATGCTCTGGACCCGAGTTATGCTAAAAAGCTGGGGGGTAATGTTTCTGATTTGATTATATCTCAGCCTGATTCCGGTGAACAGGCATTGGAAATTGCAGATACATTGATAAAATCCGGTGCGGTTGATGTTGTTGTTATCGATTCTGTTGCGGCATTGGTGCCCAAGGCCGAGTTAGAAGGAAATATTGGCGATTCTTTTGTTGGTACGACCGCACGACTGATGTCGCAGTCTTTGAAAAAGCTGGCCGGGTCGGTATCGCGCAGCAATACACTGCTGATATTCATTAACCAGATTCGAATGAAAATAGGTGTTATGTTCGGTAATCCGGAAACAACATCCGGTGGAAACGCTTTGAAGTTCTATGCGTCTGTTCGACTTGATATTCGTCGTACGGGCCAGATAAAGGACAAAGAAAACGTTATCGGAAACGAAACACGTGTAAAGGTTGTAAAGAACAAAGTAGCGCCGCCTTTCCGTACGGTTGACTTTAAAATCATGTATGGCGAAGGAATAAGCCGCATTAGTGAAATTTTGGATATGGGTGTGAAATATGACCTGATTGAAAAAGCAGGCAGCTTCTACTCATACAATAATGAACGCATGGGCCAGGGTGAGGCGAACGCCCGCGCATGGCTAAAAGACCATGAAGAAGTTCAGCAACAGCTGTTGGATAAAATCATGGCGCGTGCGGCGGGTATTGCCGAAGAAATGACGACAGGGCCGGCCGATGATGCCGATTCTGACGACAATATTATGGCAGAGTAAAGATAAAAAAGAGGTAATGTGATGAACTTGTCACGAATGGTCGCGATGTCCGATGTTATTATGAACGGGCATGTATTAAACTGGTTCTGGCGCGACCGCGAGCATAGACGCGCCGTGCGCAGTGATGTTATTGCGCGTGTGATACCGCGATATTTTAAGCGGTATCTGCCGGCGGCGGCCGCGGTAAAAGAGTCGGCGCCCATTCGTGATGATAAGGGTGAGAAGATTTTTTCTATATGGCTCCAGGGCGAAGAAAACGCACCCGCGCTTGTAAAGGCATGTTTTCGCAGCATTCGCGCACATTGTACCCAGGAATTGGTTGTTCTGGATGAAAAGACGCTGTTTGAATATATCAAGCTGCCCGATATTATCATGGAAAAACGCAAAAAGGGCATGATAAAGAATGCGCATTTTGCGGATATTTGCCGTGTGGAATTGCTGTATCAATATGGTGGTTTTTGGCTGGATTCAACCAGCTTTGTCACATCACCCATACCACAATGGATAGTAGATCAGGATTTCTTTGTTTATCTGACGGGCCAGCGCGTAGGCAGTCCGTATAGCTTTATGCAGAACTGCTTTATCCGTGCACGCAAGGGGGCATATCTGCTGGCGGCATGGCGGGCGATGATACTGGATTATTGGAGCCATGAAAACAGCAGCTTTGACTATTTCATGCATCAGTTGCTGTTCAAAGCACTGGTTACGGGTGATGCGCGTGCAAAGAAATATTTTAATGCCATGCCACATGTTGACCAGGACCCGACCCATGCGGTCTGGTGGGATATTGCCGACAAGCCGTTTAATAAAAAAGACTTTGATAAACATACCGCCGGCGCATTTTTCCAAAAGACGGCGTATAAAAGTCCCTATGCGGAAAACCCTGCGGCTGGGACGACGGCGGATGTAATGATAAACAAAATGAACAAAGATTAAAAAGGTGCATATATGGCTGCTATTTCGGTAATTATACCCGTATATAACGTTGAAAAATATTTGCGGCGGTGTCTGGATAGTGTTTTAAATCAGACTTTTTCCGACTGGCAGGCGATATGTGTAAACGACGGCAGTCCGGATGCGTCGGATAAAATCCTGGCTGAGTATGCCGCGCGTGACCCACGATTTGTAGTTGTTACAAAAGAAAACGGTGGCCTGTCCGATGCGCGAAATGCCGGGATGGAACATGCAACGGGCGAGTATATTATGTATCTGGACAGTGATGATTTTATTCATCCCCAGACCATGGAAATAGCATATCACATGGCACGTCGTGACAAGTCCGACATAGTTTCTTTTACATACGACAGAATTTACAGACCACAACTTATGGTGCGTCATAAACTGGGGCTTGATACCGACAGTGTTGTGCCGGGGCGCATGCATAAAAAGTACAATGTTGATAAAATCAAAACCCGTGTTACAAACGATGTTTATCAGTATGCGACAGAATATGCACATAATGCATTTAATCCAAAGCGTCGCTGGCTGATAAAGCATTGCCAGGTTTGGAAAAATATGTATCGACGTGATTTGATTGCGGATACACCTTTTATCAAAGGCATTTTGTTTGAAGATTTCCCGTGGTGGAGTGCCGTTATGCTTAAAAATCCACGTGTTACGATAACTGCGCTGCCACTTTACTTTTATGTGCCGAACTTTGGCGGAATTGTTTTATCGGCAAAGCAACTGCGTATTATGCAAAGCCTGTGCACAGGGATAGAAAGCGCATACAAGCTGTATGCGGGCCGCGCGAATGAATATCAAATGACACAGTGGTCACGAAAGTTTTTGTGGCTGTTTATAAAGTGGGCCTGGCGCAAGGTGCGCTATCTCGACAATGATGCGGACCGTGATGTGGCGCGCGCATGTTTGTGCGGGCTGAAAAAAACAGGGGCGCTGCAAAATCCGCCGACGCGTCGTGCACGGCGTATGCGTCATGACATTTATGACTTTATCAAAGGCGGGTGCAAGAATTCATGATTTCCGTTGTTGTGCCCGTTTATAATGTTGCCAAATACCTGCGCAGATGTATCGACAGCGTGCGTGCCCAGACATATACTGACTGGGAAATGATATGCATAAACGACGGCAGTACTGATAAATCGTCTGAGATTTTAAGTGAATATCTGGAAAAAGATTCCCGAATCCGTGTTATAAACAAGCAAAACGAGGGTGTGTCCGCCGCCAGAAATGACGGTGTCGCCGCCGCGCGTGGTGATTGGATTTTATTTTTGGATAGTGATGATTTTATCCATCCTCAGACGCTGGAGATAACGCACCGCATTGCGGCCAAGGCTGGGGTGGATATTGTATCTTTTCGACATGATGCGCGCATGCATCGGCGCGTACGTGCTGGAATGCTTGTCGGTATCAGGATTGCTCCCAGTGTTCGTCAAAAGAATTATGATGTAGAGCGGGTAAAATATAAAACAACGGGAAATCTTATAAAATATACGACCGAGCGCAATCATAGCTTTGGCCGTTGGCGTGTACGTCATTGTTATCCTGTAATGCATTTGTATCGTCGGGCGCTGATTTCAAACATTGGATTTGATACGGATATAAAAATCACCGAAGATTTTCCATGGTGGACGCGTGTAATATTCGCGCATCCGCGTGCGGCTATAACCCGTTTACCGTTGTATTATTATGTGCCGCATTGGTCCAGTGCACTAAATAGTGCCCACGCCCAGCGGATGTATGAAAATGTCGGCATGTCGATAATGCGTTCTTATTCTGTGGCGGCCGATGCCGCAACGCCGCATGAAATGCGCTGGTGGCAGCGTGAATTTTTATGGCCCTTTATAATAACATGTGTACGCGCTGTGCGTCGTGCGGGGGATGAAATAGATAAGTCTGGGGCGGCGACGCGCCTGGCATGTATGGAAAAAATGGGATGCTTTGATAACCCGTCCGGTTTTCGTGCACGCAAATATCGCCGCTGGATTCGCAGATTTATCGCGGATTCATAAATTCCGACTTATATTCCTGTTTCCTCGAAGCGTGCGGGGATTGTTGTAACCCACTTTAGTCCCAGCATACCCGGTTTATTCAAATCATATATTGGACGAAATATACGCTGCATTATGCGTGCCAATGTGCGCGGCATGTTTTTATTACGCGCGCGCGTTATGATTTCTATCGTGCGCGCACGTTTTTTTAAATGACGTGCCCACGACGGATTTCTGTCGCCAATTTTGTTCTTTATCATATCCAAATCTGCACCGCCAAAGTGAAGCAGGTAAAGATTTTTATCTATATGAAAATTATGACCCTTTACGCTGTGAAAGCCGCTGCCCCAGGTGGCGGGGCGGCTTAGCACCACGGGTTTAGTATAGCGGGTCGACATTAAGGCATATTTACGCTGGGGCAGCATTGGCATGTCTGGGTCCAGTGGCGCCTCAGAGTTTAAATCCATTCCCACATCCAGCCCCAGGCCCGATAGCGATGTGTTAATTTTTTTGTCCGACAAATACTGACGCAGCGTCATACCCAATTCCGGGTCAACAACAAGAAATTCATCACAGTCACAGCCCACAACAATATCATAACCGTCATCGAATAGTTTTTGTGCCAAATCCGACAGCAGCAGTATGCGTGTTTTATCGCCTTTTTGAACCGCCTGGTCGCGGTGGGGCAGGCGCGTTATATTCGTGCGCCCTGCGCGTGCAGGAATTGCCTGGTCCAGGCCGTCAAGGTAGATATATAGGTTTTCTTCGCCGAACTGTTCCCCGTAATATGATATCCAGCGGTTTAGAAAAAATTCGTCATTGCGAGCCATTGTTATTGCCGCAATGCGCTTGGTACTTATGTGCTTCATATTTGTCCCTTGCGCGCTTTCCCCAGGGCGTATTTTACCCCGCGCATAAGTATTTTAACCGGATTGTTTGTCAAAAGCCAGTCTATATATTCAGCGCCCCATGTACGTCGCGCGTTTTCCAATATTGATGCACGGGCATCGGGGGCAATGTGATTTAGAACATATAATATCTGGCGCCCCAGGCGGCCGCCATGACGTGAAAAGGCGACTTTTTTCATAAAGGGCAGGCCGCCACGATACAGCTTTTTTATCTGATTATATATCCCGCGGTTTTCAACCGTATATATGCATCCCCACGCCAGGCCATGTTTTGATACCAGTGCGGTAAACCCCTGTTCATATAGTTTTGTGACGCTGCCTTTGTCTGTTTGCTTGCGTACGGATTGTATAAACTTCTTAAACCAGGGGGCTAAGAATACTGTTGCCCGCATACCTATGAACCATGACTGGATATGGGGATGGGCGGGGTTGGGATTGCATACAGGGCCAAAGGCATCCACGTCCAATGATTCCATTTCATTTAATATTTTTCCAATATCCGCCAGTGGACCATAGATGGAATCATTTGCCAGATATACAAAATCGTAATCGCTTAGAATGCCAGCTTTGCTGGCATACATGTATGCCCGTTTATAAGAACCAAAGTCATATTCGCCATGACGCGCGGCGGTCGCCGCAACAGTAAATGGCGCCAGCTTTTTTATTGACCCGTCGTCGCAGTCGTTATCCATGTGTACGATAACATCGCCGTATTGGGACAGTTCGCGCACATAGTATTCCAGTGATGCGTCAACATGTCCCATGCGGTCGTATGCTGCGACCAGAAACAGTCTTTTGATAGACATTTGTATTCCTATTTATTTAATATATGTATATAATAAACGTAAAGTCCCACTTTTTCAATATAGGAGTGTAGATTGCAGTGTGATATTTATACCAGCGATAAATATAAAAAATATTTCCATAGCGATATCGCCGCGCGTCAAATATGTGGTGCGCCTTTTGATGATAGTGCGCTGGATATAGACTGCATAGATTCCGGGTTGGTCGCGGTCGATTGTGCGACGGGGGCCTTTGGAATATTTGACGTTGATAACAAATTTGTGAAATCTTCGCTGCAACTGCGCGGCAAAATGGGGCAATTTATCCCGGATGTAAAAAAACTGTGTGTGGAAAACTGTGCTGATACGGCCATATTCTTAGGCAATATATATCCGCATTTTGGACATTTTTTGCTGGAACATTTAAATCGCGCATGGGGGCTGGGGCGCGTATATAAAAAGGGAATGAAGGTAATCTTTATTGATAATAAAAACATCGGGGCCCAAAAGTTTGTTTTCGACTTTACCGATATGCTAAATATTCCAAGACGTGATGTTGTTATATTAACCAAGTCTGTGCGGTATAAGAAAGTCTATATACCGGCCCAATCTTGGGTAACCCAGCATCGTGCGCATACAGACTTTTGCAAGGCGTTTGACGCTATGGGCGCGGGTGTTTCGGGGCCGGGTGTCGGCGACAAGGTATATGTTTCGCGTGCCGCATTACCCGCCGATATGAAGGTGTTTGGTGAGGAGCGGATTCAAAATATATTCAAAAAAAATGGATATGCGATAATTTATCCTGAAAAGATGCCACTGGCACATCAAGTGGCGGCTATAAAGAATGCCAAAGTTTTGGCGGGGTGCGGGGGGACTGCACTGCATTTGGCGCTGTTTATGAAACCGGGCGGGCGCGTAGTGCAGATAAAAAGAAATACAGGGATAAAGGATAATGGCCCGATACAGTGGATGCTGAACCAGGTGCGCGGTTTGAATAGTGTGTTTATAGAGGCGTCGGTTGAAAAGCGCAAGTCAGAGCATCAGTCCAAGCTGCCTCAAATAATAGGCGTAACAGAACACTTGCAACGCTTTTTCGATGACAACGGATTTAAGTATTCGGCTCGTGATGTGGAACAAGACAAAGCGGCGTTTGCCGAATATGAAATTGCGCTGGCCGCGGCCAGCGCCGCCCATGGCGGCGCAATATATATGCGTTTAAAGCGTTTTATAATCAAGTTTGTGACATGCTTTGTACCCGGTCGCGTACGGCGCGGGCGTGTTCGCGCATGGCTAAAGGAAAGGCTGTAAAAAAATCCCCAAACGGGGATTTTTTTACATTTCTGTATTACGGCGCATTTTTTTACGCATATTACTGTCTAGCTCTTTCTTGCGCAGACGTATTGTCGCCGGTGTTATTTCAACCAGTTCATCGTCCTGGATGTATGACAGTGCTTCTTCCAGGGTGATTTTACGCGGCGGCGCCAAGAACAGCTTTTCGTCCGCCGTGACCGAGCGCATGTTTGTCAGTTCTTTGCCTTTTATCGGATTTACTTCCAAATCATTTTCTTTTGTGTGTTCGCCGATAATCATGCCCGAATAAACTTCTGTCTGGGGGCCGATAAACAGTGTGCCGCGCGGCTGCAGGTTAAAGAGCGCATACGTCGCCGCAGAGCCGTTTTCCATTGATACAAGCACGCCCGGGCGATACTGTACAATGGGGCCGCGGTATGGACCGTATTCGGCAAATACGCGGTTCATAATGCCGGTGCCGCGCGTGTCTGTACGGAATTCGGACAGATAGCCAATAAGGCCGCGTGACGGTGCGGAAAATACAATACGTGTTTTGCCAATGCCCGATGGCTTCATTTCAGTAATTGTTGCCTTGCGCTTGGTCATCTTTTCAATTACAACACCCGAGAATTCGTCATCAACGTCTATTACAACATCTTCGATAGGTTCCAGCTTTTCGCCATTTTCGCCATCTATCATTACAACGCGTGGACGTGATACGGACAGTTCAAAGCCTTCGCGACGCATTGTTTCAATTAAGATACCAAGCTGTAATTCACCACGGCCGGATACTTCAAATGCTTCGTTATTTGCGCTTTGGCTTACTTTTAGGGCGATGTTTGTTTCCGCTTCTTTGAACAGTCGTTCGCCAATCATGCGCGATGTCAGCTTTTTGCCGGATTTTCCAGCCAGCGGCGATGTATTAACAAAGAAGGTCATCGTCAGGGTCGGCGGGTCAATCGGCAGTGCGGGGATGGGTTCTGTTACCTCGGGCGCGCACAGGGTGTCGGCCACAGTCGCCTTTGAAAAGCCCGCGACAACGACAATATCGCCCGCAGATGCTTCTTCTCGGGATACTTTTTCAACACCACGATGTTCAATGATTTTTGTGATTTTAGCGTTTTCTATGAATTCGCCCGACATTGATATTGCCTTTACCGCCTGGCCCACGCGAACGGTGCCGGATTCAATCTTGCCTGTCAATATACGACCGACATAGGGGTCCGCCTCCAGTGTGGTGGCCAGCATGCGGAATGGTGCATTCAACTGGCAGCGTTCGCCATTGCAGTCGGGGGCTGGAACATGATCGACTATCAACTGGAACAGTGGGGTCAAATCGGTATGCGGGTCGTTTAAGTCACGCACAGCCCAACCGTCACGGCCGACCGAATAAAGATATGGGAAATCCAACTGCGAGTCGTTTGCACCCAGCTTGTCGAATAAGTCAAATGTTTCTGTTAATACTTCGTCTGGGCGTGCATCTGCGCGGTCAACCTTGTTAATGCATACAATCGGGCGCAGCCCCAGCTTTAATGCCTTTGATAGTACGAATTTTGTCTGGGGCAGGGGACCCTCAGCGGAATCGACCAGCAATACTACGCCGTCAACCATGGACAGAATACGTTCCACCTCGCCACCGAAATCGGCGTGCCCGGGCGTATCTACTATATTGATTTTATAATCGCGCCATTGAATCGACGTGGGTTTTGCAGATATTGTAATACCGCGTTCACGTTCGATATCACCGCTGTCCATGACGCGGTCTTCGACTTTTTCGTTTTCGCGGAATGTTCCGGATTGTTTAAGCATGTTATCAACCAGGGTGGTTTTACCATGGTCAACGTGCGCAATGATTGCAATGTTGCGAATTTTCATTAAGTTGCCTTTTTAGTATCGGGAACAGGGTATAACAAAAAATCAAAATTTCAAGAAATAAGGTTGTTTTTATGATAAAATATAAAAAATCTAAGGTGAGGAGAGTCATGAAAAAAATATTGCCGATAATTATGTGCTTGCTGGGTGGGGGTGCGTACGCAATGAACGAGACGGCCGATATGCTGCGCCGATGCGAAGGGGTAAGTGTCACAAACGCTGATAATTACATATTGCGATGTGCGCGCGATGAAAAGATAATCGATACCATGAAGCAGGGCCCCGAGCAGTTTTTCAGCGCCGACAATGACGGCGATATAAGTGGCAGTTTTTTGGATTCTATCCCGGAAAACAGCGATTATATATATGTAAATGTTATCAGAAATTCGCCCGATACACGATATAAGGACCAGACGTGCTATCGCTTTATCAGTGAAAAAGACATGCGTCGTGACGGATATTATGCGACCGAAGTTTGCGAGTATGAAAGGGCGGACTTTTATTTATAATGGCTTGACAATTAAAAATATTTGTCTATAATAGTGTGGTGAAAATAAAAGAGAGGCTATTATGCAGACAAATAATAAAGAAATTGTTGTTCTGTCAATCAAAAGCGGACTGCGTGCTTTTTATGAACTGGCGTATATGAAGGCGTATCGTGGTTCATGGTATAAAAAGCTGTCGCATTCACAGCAGTTGCAGGTAGGGCGTGCAATGTTTGCTCTGCGCGATATTGCGGCCGCGCCGGAAACGCATTTCTCGCGTGAGGCAACCGAGAGCCAGTGGCGCACCCGTGGCAAGGAATATGCCAAGAGTCACGGTATGGCTGAAGAATGGGCGTCATATTACATTGTCCCGTCGGCTGCCGACATGGTTCGTGAAAAGGTAGAGCCTGCGTTTTGGAATGATTATCAGATGCGCGCGCGTTTGTACAATTTCTGTGAAAAGGTACAGGACTGGTACTATAATTCTACATCTGCCGAACCGAAAGGGAAGGCTCTGGCGCAGACTAACGGTGAAGATATTATCGCGATGTCAAAAAGAATTACCAATGACTGCAGTATTGAAAAAGACGGTCGTGTGGTACATTATATAAACAAGTTCTTGGAAAGTTCGATGGTTCAGCGTCTGCTGATTACAGGATATTCTAAGCAGAAATAAATAAAAAAAATCCGGCCGGTGCCGGATTTTTTGTTTAGTGCTTCCCGCCGATTTTCGTGCGACCCGACATCAGTGGCTGCAGCTTTTTCGGTATATTTACACTGCCGTCGGCGTTCTGGTGGTTTTCAATCACAGGTACCAGTGCGCGCGGCACGGCGATGCCGGTGTTGTTTAACGTGGCGCAAAAGCGTACGTCACCGTCGGCGCCGCGGTAACGCGTGTTTGTGCGTCGTGCCTGAAACTGGCCGATTGATGAGCAACTGCCCAGTTCGCGGTATGTGTTTTCAGATGGGACCCATGCCTCAACATCGTTCATTTTTACTTTGTTAAAGCCCATGTCGCCGGTGCAGTTTGCGATAACCCGATAGGGCAGTTCCAAGTCTTCCATGATTTCACACAGGTTCGCCAGCAGCAGTTCATGCATTTCATCGGATTGTTCTGGGGTGCAGTAAATGTACTGTTCTACTTTGTTAAACTGATGAAAGCGTACAAGTCCGCGTGTGTCGCGACCGGCGGCGCCGGCCTCTTTGCGGAAGCAAGGTGAAAAGCCCGCGTATTTTATAGGCAGGTCTTTTTCTGCTAGCATTTCGCCACTGTGCAGCGAGTTTAGTATTATTTCCGCTGTTCCCGCCAGACAGCGGTCTGTCCCGCTTAGCATGAATACATCGTCGGCCATAACAGACATATCCGAACCCATAAAGTGGCCCGCGTTAAATATTGTCTGGGGCTTTGTAATAGACGGGCATTCGACAAATCGGAATCCCTTTGATATTAGTTTTTGAATCACGTATGTTTCAATCGCCAGTTGGAGCTCGGCGGCCTCGCCCATAAGGGCATAGGTACGTGTTCCGCAAATCTGGGCGATTTTTTCCGGCGCCCACCAGTTATTCATATCCAACAGGTCCCACTGGGCGCGCGGGGTAAAGTCAAACTGGCGCGGTGTTCCCACGCGGCGGATTTCCACATTGTCAGAATCATCACGCCCCAGGGGGGATGTCGGGCTGGGGATTTGGGGAACGCGGTGCATTAAATCATTGAGCTTTTCTTCTTTCTCCGCCAGTTCGGCCAACTCTGCCGCGATTTCTTCGCCTATCTTTTTAGATGCCGCAATCAGCGGTGCCTTGTCCGATGCAGTGGGGATTTCACGTGTGATTTTATTTTTTTCCGCGGTCTTTGTCTGGGTCAGTGTTTTTAGTTCGCGTACACGCCCATCCAGTGCCAGTATTTCATCCGTATAATCGGTAAAACCCTTTGACGCGCATGCCTGGCGTACAATGTCGGGATTTTCACGTATAAATCTTATATCCAGCATTTTTATTCCTTTTTGTCTATCTAATCATAGTATCGCGCACGCCAATGCGCAATTATAAAATGCATTTGCAGACAGACTTTTCGTATGATATGCTGGGGCAGATATGAAAGACAAAGGAAAGTTACAATGAACGATGTTGTTATGTATGACGTTATTATATTGGGGTCGGGCCCTGCGGGTTTAACGGCCGCGCTATATACGTCGCGTGCGAATAAAAAGACATTAGTGCTGGGGGGTGACCGGCTGGGGGGGCAAACGGCCGGAATCGCTGTTTTGGAAAATTATCCGGGCTGGGCCGGCAGTGGTTCCGAACTGGCTGAGTTTATGAAGAAACAGGCCGAAACCTTTGGGACGGAAATTGTGTTTACATCTGCGAAAAGCATTGATGGCGACGCAGACAGCGGATTTAATATTCTGTGTGATAATGGCCGACGTTATGTCGGGCGCACTGTTATCATCGCGACGGGTGCATCACCGCGCAGACTGCAAATAGAAGGTGCGCGCGAATTTATGGGCAAGGGTGTTTCATATTGTGCAACATGCGACGGCTTCTTTTATCATGAAAAAGATGTTATCGTTCTGGGCGGTGGGAACAGCGCACTGAATGATGCGCTGTATCTGGCGGATTTGGCAAAGAGCGTAAAAATAGTTTATCGCAAGGGTGCCTTTACCCGGGCCGAGGCCGTATTGCGCAATCGTGTGGCAGAGCGTGAAAACATAGAATGTCTGTTTAACACAGATTTGACAAAGATTGCCGCAACCGATGATGAACGCCTGATTGTTACGACAACAGACGGCGCCCAGATTGTTACCGACGGACTGTTTGTTGCAATCGGACACGAGGCGAACACAGACTATTTAAGCGAGGATGTCGCGCGTGATAATATGGGGCGCCTGGCACAGGGCAGCCTGCCGGCGGGTATGTTTGTGGCCGGTGACGTTGAGTCCGGGATAAAAATGCAAATTGCGACCGCTGTTGGCACCGGGTGCAGCGCGGGTATGGATGCGATTGCGTATTTGAATTCCAAAAGCTAAATATAAGCTAAAAATCCTTGCGCAGGGGGCGGGAAACTAGTACAATAGGCGTATAATTAGTATGCCTAATAAAAACCGCCGTTTTTATCGGTCCTTTTTTTGCGGTCATGGTTTGTTGTGCGGCCAACGCGGGAACGACTGTCAATGGGAACTGTCTTTATAAGGATATGTATGAATGCTGGTGGTGTCCTGTTGGGGGGACAAAGCCCGGGGCGACGTGTACGGTAGGATATGCGGGTTGCCTAAACAATTCTTATATCAGTGATATCGGGGATAGTCCCGTTACAGTCCAAAACGGCAGTCAAACAACAACATATACATGTACGGCGGCCGGCTGGGAGGCGAAAACATCAGGGGGATCGTCATCATGCGACAGGTATTCTTATTATCAGCCCGGATATGGATGCAAGACATGTCCTTTGCCGGATTTTACGTATGAAGACGGCATCGACCTGATGCCGCGTGGCGATAATTATCAGTTTTTATTAACAGGCTGCAATATCTTTCTCTCTACAGGAACTGTATATAAGGATGACACAGGGCTTTTTGTTTATACAGAAAATGTTACCTGTTATCACTCAGGCAAGCTGTAGCGGGGGGCTACTTTTTGCCAAAGTGTTTCTTTAAAATTTCGTAAGCATCGGCGATTTTTGTAAATTCTGTCGCCGCGTTTTTAATGTTATGTGCCGTGTCGGGGTGATATTTTTTTGCCAGCACGCGGTATTTTGCACCAACATCACGCCATGTTGCCGCCGGGGTCAGGTCAAATACCCGCAGGGCAGAAACAACCGGCCCCGGTGTTTTTGAAGGTGCCGGCCGGCGGTCAAATTCCGAGCGACCGTTAATAAAATCGTTTATGAATTTTACATAATCTGATGCATCCTGGTTGGCGCTTTGCTTGTCGCGCAGTGGGGCGCCAAATGTCTGGCGTTCCCAGTCATCCTCGATTTCGTCCGCCGTCATGTTTGCGTAAAAGTTCCAGTTTTTGTTATATTCGGCGGCGTGTTCGCGGCAAAAGAACCAGTATTCTTTTAAATCGCGCGATTTGGGTGCGCGACAGGTCCCGGCCTTGGTACAGCCCGTGTGTTCGCATTTCTTTATCATATTTTCTTATCCAAATTTTGACCGCCCAGCGGGTGGCATGTTTTTACCGTTTCAATCAAATTATCCGGCATTACGTGTGTATATATCTGGGTTGTTGCAATATCTTCGTGGCCCAGCATTGTTTGTATCGCGCGCAGGTTGGCGCCACCCGCCAACAGATGCGAGGCAAACGAATGGCGCAGTACGTGCGGACTGACCCGGTCGGGTGATATGCCCGATAGTACGGCGCATTTTTTCAATATTTTAAACAGCCCGTCGCGTGTTATATGGCCGGCCGTACTGTTGGATGGGAATACAAATTTTGAATCCGTATCACCGCGGATATTTAGCCATTTTGATAACGCATCCTGGGCGCCATCGTGCATGGGAACGATGCGTTCCTTGGCGCCTTTGCCATGTATCAGCAGGCGGCCGGGCAATATTGCAGATACCTGCAGCGTGCACAGTTCCGACACGCGCAGACCAGATGCATAAAGCAGTTCTATAATCGCGCGCAGGCGCGTTGCATTCCGCGTATCCCCCGCCGACGATATCAGCAGTTCTATCTCTTGCTGGGTCAGCAGCTTTGGCAGCAGCTTTTCCCGCTTTGGCAGTTCTAAATCAGCCGCTGGATTTTTTTTGATAATTTTTTCCAGCATCAGGAATTTATAGTAGCCGCGCAGGGCGCTGGCCTTGCGCGATATGGTGGATGCCTTGTCAGGCAGTGTGGATAGATAGGCCGTTAAATCAGCGTTACTGGCGCCCATTAGGCCGGCGGGCAGCGCGGCATCGGCCGCGCGCAAATCAGATGCGTATGCCCCCAGGGTATTTGTGGTGCGCCCGCGTTCCGCGGCCAGGGCCTCCAAAAACGGCTCTATATAATTCATGGGTATAATACTATTTCCGTAACGTTCTGGGCCGGCGGGAATGAAATTATCATAAGTGCGACAATAGCTATAACAACGATGGCTATTATAATTCTGTTGCGAACTTTGTTATTGTTTTTCTTCTTTAAAGGCATGTGTATCCCCGGATGTTTATATTGTATCAAAGCTGGCTATAAATGCACCGGCCGCGGCAATGATGATCAGCGGCGGCGCCACCACCGCCAGCAGCGGCGGCAATGCACCGGTCGCCCCCAGTGCGTTGAACATATTCAGCATAAAGTATAATGCAAAGCATGTGATGATACCCATGCCAAACTTTACGCTAAATGAATAATTGCGGCGCTGCTTGGTCTGGGAAAACGCCACCCCCAGTGCCGCCATTGCAATCATGGTCAGTGGCAAAAACAGCAGGGTCCAAAACTGAATCAGGTGACCACGGACGGGAACGCCAATATCATTCATTTTTTCAATAAAGCGGGGCAGTTGCCAGAAAGATATCTGGTCCGGCTGCATATAGCGGTCCAGAACGTTTTGCGGGTTTAGCAGGCTGGGGCTGTGCCAGGGGCCGGTGCGCATGCGTGCCGCAGAATCCCAAATTGTGGCCGATTTAGAATCCAGGCCATCGTTGGATAGCGTTATGCTGTCGGTCTTGATGCGCTCGGTTATTTTAAACTCAGAATTTTGAACATATAGCGTTGCGTTTTCAAAAGTAAGCCGGCCCGGGGCGGCACGCATGTTTTCCGCCTTCATGGTGATGTAACCGGCGGGTGATTCCTCGCGCAGCCAGATTGCATCATCTACCAGCTTTAGCTGGGCCGCACTGATGTGGCTGGTGCTGAGGCTGACGGAATATGGATTAACGACCGTGGTTGCAAAGATGCCAATCAGGGCCGCGCCAATCAATAATGGTCGCGCCGCCTGGTACGGGGACAGGCCGGCACTTGATACTATAATGCTTTCGCTGGACTTTGTAAGGTTATAAGACGCCAGCAGTGTTCCCATAAATACCGCCAGGGGTAAAAACAGCGGCACGTATTCCAGCAGGCGCATCCATGCATCCGCCACGGTTTCGATAACCGTTGGGTTGGCCGGCAATCGCTCAACAAACGTTACGGCCAGTATTATGCCGCATACAACCAGCATAACCAAACCCACGCCCGAGAAGAAGCGACGCATTAAAAATCGGTTTAAAATATTGAAGCTAAACATTGCTTTTAAGTATATATCCTTCATTTGATAATTGCAAAATTAAAATGAATGCTTATAATTTCTTTAAAAATACAGGAAAGATACAATGGAAAAGAAACCAATTTCGCGCGCAGGATTTGATGCGTTGCTTAAAGAATTGAAGGATTTAAAGGAAAATCAGCGGCCCGAGATTTTAAAAATAGTTCAGTGGGCCCGTTCCCTGGGGGATTTGTCTGAGAATGCTGATTACAGTGCAGCTAAAGAAAAACAGCGCCAGATAGACAAGCGGATACAGTTTATAGAAGGCGTTGTCGGAAACGCCAATGTTGTGGATGTTGAATCTTTGAGCGGTGATCGCGTCGTATTTGGCGCCAAAGTGGTCGCCGAAGACGATGATGGCAACCGGATGCAGTGCCGCATCCTGTCGGATATAGAGGCCGACGGGCGCAGTGTTATATCTTGCACATCGCCGGTGGGGCGTGCGCTTATTGGGCGTTGCGTGGGTGATACGTGTGTGGTGCGTTTGCCATCTGGCGAGAAAGAGTATGAAATTCTGTCGGTTACGTTCAAGGAATAATTCGCGATGTCTGTACGCGTTCTGCCGGATTTTTTAATTAACCAAATCGCCGCCGGCGAAGTGGTGGAGCGACCTGCGTCTGTTGTAAAGGAACTGGTGGAAAATGCGCTGGATGCCGGGGCTGACAATATTGTTATAGATGTTGCGGACGGCGGTCGGACCATGATATCGGTTATGGACAACGGCAAGGGGATGACGGCCGATGATTTAAAGATTGCCATTACCAGGCATGCGACGTCAAAATTGCCCGATGATGATTTGCTGAATATAAATTTTATGGGATTTCGTGGCGAGGCGCTGCCGTCAATTGCATCTGTGGCGGATATGACGATAGATACATTTCGCGCGGGGGATAAAAACGGCTGGCAGATAGACGCTAATACTGGGGAAGTTCGGCCGTGTGCGTGGGATTCGGGGACGCGTGTTCGCGTTAAAAATCTGTTTGGTAAGACGCCCGCGCGGTTAAAATTCCTGCGTGCGGACCGTGCGGAAATGGTTGGCGTTCTGGAGGTGGTCAAGCGCCTGGCGATGGCGCGGCCAGACGTTGGCTTTGTTCTAAACGACAAATGGTGTTTTTCAAAAAATCAGGACCTGGAGGCGCGAATTGCCGACGTTATGGGTGATGATGTGCGGGGTAATATGCTGCGTGTGGATGCGGTATCGGCCAGTGATGCATCAATGCATTTACGTGGCTTTATCTCACGCCCGACTTTGCGTCGTGCATCCAGTGTGGACCAGTATTTGTTTGTCAATGGCCGTCCGGTCAAGGACAAGGTTTTAGTTAGCGCTTTGCGTGCCGCATACATGGATGTAATGCATGCGCGCGAGTTTCCGCTGTGCGCTCTTTATCTGACGCTGGACCCGCGAAACGTAGATGTAAATGTATCCCCCGCCAAGACAGAGGTTCATTTTTTAGAGCCGGCGCATGTCAGGGCTTTTATTATAAAATCACTGCGCAGTGTTTTGGCACAGACGATGAATGCGTCGCTTTCGCGACCGGCCGTGCCAGAAACTGTCGCGACCCCGGTTCAGCAAAATCTGACACCCAGGACGGATTTTCATCTGGGGCTGGCGCGGGCGCCTGTGGGGCGTATGCCGGAATTTAGCGCTATGCGTGTATGTGAGCCGGTGTCTGCTGCTGCGGACAATTTCGGACCCTTTGCATCTGATTTTTCGCATCGCCAGGTTGCCGGGTCGGTAAATGCCATGCCTGTTACGGAAAAGGTTTCCGATATCTTTGATGAAATGCCATTGGGGCGTGCAATAGGGCAGTTTGGGAATAAATACATTATTGCGGCGCACAGTGACGATTTTATTATCGTGGACCAGCATGCCGCACACGAGCGTATAACATACGAGCGACTGCGTGCGCACTCTATAAAGGTTCAGCCACTGTTAACACCGATTGTCGTTACCTTGCGTGCGGAAGATGTGGCGGCGATATTATCCGTTGCGGAAGAATTGGCCGCGTGCGGATTAACACTGGATGCGTTCGGTGATGATGCCGTTGCGATTTCGGCAAAGCCCGCGGATTGGAGTTTGGACTGGGGCGCGACGCTGCGGGCGGTCGCAGACGAGGTGCGTGCGAACGGCGCATCGGCCCAGTTGCATGAGAGATTGCATCTAAAGCTGGCTAATTTTGCATGTCATCACAGTGTGCGTGCCGGACAAAGGCTGGATATGGACAGTATGAACGCATTGCTGCGGGATATAGAACGGACCCAGCGCGCGGGTCAGTGCAACCATGGCAGACCTGTCTATAAAATTATTCCCATGCATGAAATTGACGGCTGGTTCGAGCGCGCCTAACCTTAACTATTTCCTTTACAGACGGCTGTTTTTTGTCTATTCTGGTGGCATAAAAAGACAAGGAGATTTTAAATGGAAGGTGAAAATATTGCCGTGGCGACAGATGTAGTAACAAATGCCCCTAAGAATGATATGTGGGGGCTGCTGGCCTATTTGTTGGTCGTGTTCGGGATAATCTATCTGTTCATGGTTCGCCCGCAGCGCAAGCGGATGGCGGAATATAAAAAGATGTTGGATTCCATAAAGGTTGGAAACCGCGTTATGGCGGCCGGTATTTACGGTGTTGTGAAAAAAATTGGCGAAAATACCTTGGATATTGAAATTGCCAAAGGTGTTGTAGTCGAGGTTAATAAAAACGCCGTCGCCGGTGTTCAGGAATAGGTTTTCATAAAAGGTAGAATGGTATGTTAAAAAAACTGGCAATAATATTCGTTGCGGTATTTTGTGTTTTGTTGGCCGTGCCAACCATGATGCCGGGGGCTGCAAAGTATTTCCCGTCATGGATTCGTCCGATACCGCTGGGCTTGGATTTAAAGGGTGGTGCGCAGCTGCTGCTGGAGGTGGATACCAACACAATGATGCGTGAAAAGTCAGCGCAGCTATACGAAGAAACGCGCAGTGCGCTGATTGACCGCGACAAAGGTGTGGTACGTTTTTCCAATCTGCGTAATGTTGACGGCACTGTTTCTTTTGTCGTTCGTGACGAGGCGGATGTTTCCAAGGCCAAGGGGCGCCTGAAAAGCGTTTTAGGCAACAGCGTTGACATAGATTCCGACGGTCGTACGATAACATTGTCTTATTCGGATAAGCAAAGGGAAGAAATGGTATCCGATGCATTGACGCGTAGCATAGAGATTGTGCGTCGGCGTATCGATGCGCTGGGTACAAAGGAGCCTTCTATCCAGACCCAGGGCGGAAAATATATTCTAATTCAGCTGCCCGGTGTTGATAATCCGGAACATATAAAAGAACTTATCGGGCAGACGGCAAAGATGACATTCCATCTTGTTAATGAAAATGTCCCGGCAGAACAGGTGACATCAGGTCGTGCGCCGGCTGGAACGGAATTTATGCCCTATATGGATGCACCGGAGCAAAAGGTGGCTGTCTATTCGCGGGTAGAGGTGTCCGGTGAAAACCTGAAGGATTCTCAGGCCGACTTTGACCAGAATAACATGCCGGTTGTATCAACTGTATTTGATGCAACGGGTGCGCGTCGGTTTGCAAAACTGACAACGGAACATGTAGGCGAGCGTTTTGCAATCGTGCTTGACGGCAAAGTGTTGTCTGCCCCGGTTATACGTGAGCCGATTCCGGGTGGTCGCGGCCAGATTTCCGGTGGCTTTACACTGCAGGGGGCAAAGGATTTGGCGGTACTGTTGCGCAGTGGCGCACTGCCGGCGCCGCTGTCGGTGATAGAAGAGCGCACTGTTGGTGCGGGTCTGGGGGCGGATACGATTGAGCAGGGTAAAATCGGTTCGGCTGTTGGTGTTCTGTTCGTGCTGATATTCATGATATTCTTCTATCGTGGTTTCGGGCTGATTGCGGATATCGTATTGCTGGTTAACCTGGCGATGATTATAGGAGTTTCCGCGCTGTTTGGGGCGACGCTGACGTTGCCGGGGATTGCGGGTATCGTGTTAACGCTGGGCATGGCGGTGGATGCAAACATACTGCCGTTTGAGCGTATTCGTGACGAAGTCCGTGCCGGGGTGCCTACTTTGCGGGCCGTTGATATCGGGTTCCATCGTTCCATGAAGACTGTTTTGGACGGAAACCTGACAAATTTGATTTGCAGCTTAATCTTGTTCCAGTTCGGTGCGGGGCCAATCCGTGGATTTGCCGTAACGCTATCGATTGGTGTTGTTACAACGCTGTTTACATGCCTTGCATTGTCAAAGGTCCTAATCGACTGGTACATGAATGGCAAAAACAAGAAAATCGGTTATATAAAATAAGGCAGCAAAGGGGATTTTAGCTATGAAACTGCACTTTATGAAATATAGGAAACTGTCGTACTGGATTTCTGGAATCCTGGTTGCGATTTCCATTGTGTCGTTGGCGGTACGTGGTTTGAACTATGGCATTGATTTTGCCGGTGGTATTTCCATGGAGGTAACACCGGTGGCCGCGGATTATACAATTGATAAAATGCGTTCGGATTTATCCGCATTTAGTCCGGAGTTGCAGGCGGTCGATGGTGGTTCGATATTGTTGCGCGTGGGCCTGCCCAAGGGGGCAACCGATGCGGAGCAAAACGCACGTGTTCGCGATATAAAGCAAATACTGGGCAACAAGGTTGACTACTCCCAGGTTCAGATAGTTGGACCAAAAATCGGGAGTGAACTGGTTCGCGGTGGTATTCTGGCGATTTTGGTATCCTTTGTTTTGATGAGTGTTTATATCTGGATTAGATATCGCGGCGGATATGCGGTTGGCTCGTTCGTGTCGCTGGTTCTGGACTTTATTTTAATGTTCGGATTTTTCTCGGTTGTAGGGTTGGAATTTAATCAGACATCTATTGCGGTTATTTTGATGGGTATCGGATATTCCATAAACGACAAGGTTGTTAACTATGACCGTATTGATGAAAATATCAAGAAATACCACAAGATGCCGATGACTGATTTGATAGACCTGTCTATCAATGAAATGATGCATCGTACGGTAATGACCAGCTTGTCTACAATTTTGGCAATGGTTGGACTGTACTTCTTTGGCGGCTTAATGCTACAGGATTTTGCAGTTGCGATGACGTTTGCGATTGTTATGGGTACTCTTACCAGTATTTATATCTCTAACGTTATACTGTATCACTTTAATCTGCGTGAGACTAAATACTAATATTACGGCGGGCGCCAAATGGGGGGAATACGTATGAGACTAATAGGCTTGTTTTTATTTCTGTGTACCATTGCGGTGGCGCCCGCGCATGCCGAAAGTCTGTTTTTCGAGGATGAGCCCGTACAGCAGGGCCTGCGCGTCGCCGATGTATCGGCGACGTTTGCGGATATTTATCAAAAGCTTGACGGGGTAAAGTGGGGTGGAAAAAGCCTGAACGTGGCAATAGAAAGTCTGGAGCGGCTTAACAAAAAAGCACATATTGCCGCCACGGATGAACGTGTTGTTCTGGTTTGGGGTGATGATATTATTGCGAATTATCCACGTCCCGCCGCCGGCAACTGGGAAGGGTTTGGCGAAATAACAACGGCGTTGGTATTGAAAATGCGCGAGCGTGACGCAGATTTGCGCCGCCAATCGACAAGCGAGCTGTACCAGACTGTCGTTGGTGCATTGATGGAAGGCGTGGATGAAAATGGCCGCTATATATATTCCCGGGCTGCCGAAATTGCAGAGGATGGGCGTCTGCTTACCAGTGCGGGTATTACAGGTACGCGCGATGAGCGTGGGAATTTTCGTGTAACGGGGATTTATAAGGGGTCCAGTGCGGATGCCGCCGGTGTTCGCGCGGGTGATTTGATTTCGGAAATAAACGGCCGCCCGGTTGCAGAGATGACAGATGCGGACTTGGATGCTGTAATCAGCGGCTTTAATTCCGGTACGGCCAAGATAAAACTGCTGACGCCGGGTGGGGCGCGAAATGTTGTATTGCGGCGTGCGACGGTTGTGCTGGCGGATGCGGATGTTGTGCATCGCAGTGGGGCCGGGACAAACGGCGGTATATTGGAGATTATTGTTCATAATGTGTCCGACAGTGCGGTATCGATTGTGAACGAGGCGCTGGCTAAATACCCGGATGCAGAGGGGATAATTTTAGATTTACGTGCCGCCACCGGCGATGACGAGCGTGCCGCGGCTAAGCTGGCAGGCCTGTTCGTGGGGGCGGTGCCGGTAATGAGAATTGTAGAAACAGCCCGTGACGAGGTAGAGGTTGTCCCCGGTGGCAATGCGGTGACAAAGGCGCCGGCTGTTGTTTTGATGTCTAATCAGACGCGTGGCACGGCCGAGGCCATTGCCAGTGCGTTTTATGAAAATGACCGCGGTGTTTTGGTTGGAACGCCGACCGGTGGCATCGCCAGAATTGCGACACAGATTGATTTGAATAATGGCGGGGCGCTGGAACTGCTTAACAAGTCCATAAAGACGGGGGCGGGGCGCGTGATTGACGGACGCGGTGTTTTTCCGATTATATGTCTGTCTAATATCCGCAGCGCATCCCAGAGCGAGGCTTTCTTCCTGAATGTATTAAACGGCGACTTTCGTGCGACAGACTTTAACACAAAGGCCGAAGTTCCGGCAGAGGATATTAGACGCGGGTGCCCCGTTATTACCAGTGGTGCCGACGAGGATGCGTTGTCGTCTGCGGTGGCTATGAAAATTCTGACTGATAAAAAAGTATATAACAGGTTAATGGATAAATAACTCTAAGGCGGGCAGGTATGTTTTTAACAATAGAAAATAAAATGAAATGGCGTAGATTGGTGTTCGCTACGGTTATTGTTGCCGCTTTGATTGTTGGCGGGGTGCTGTGGTATGATGCGCCGGTATTGCTGTTCTTGCGGCAATTCGATTGTCTGTTTTGGCAAATTTTAAGTAATATTTTTGATGATAAAATTTGGGCCGCTGTATTTGCGGGGGCAGTGCTGGGGATTTATATAAGAAAATCACTGAAATCAAAGCCTAAGTTTAGAAATGGAAGAGGTAACTTTAGCTTGGGTTGTTTTGTTGACGATTTTTGGCAAAAAACAAAGCGTAGTAATGTGTTTTTGATATTTTGCTCTATCCTGGCGGCAGGTGTGGTAGTTCAGGTTTTAAAGGTATGTTTTGGGCGCGCGCGTCCGCTGCTGTATGAGGCGTTAGAGTTTACAGGATTTTATCCGCCATCGTTTGACTGGGTGTTTAATTCGATGCCATCGGGTCATACGGCGATATCTTTTGCCGCACTGGTTATGATAGGAATGCTGGCGCCAAAGGTAAAGCCGCTGACGTGGACGCTGGCGGTGCTGATAGGTGTCTCGCGGGTATGCGTTGGCGACCATTGGCCGTCCGATGTGCTGTTCGGGGCCTTTATAGGTATGGTTGCCGCTGATTTGGTAAAGTGGTACATGCTGCGTGATAAATAATTTGGCGTTTTATTCTTAAATTTATCCCTTTTTTGTGGTACAATTAGCTCATTATGGATACGCAATCAAAATTTTTGCCGGCCAGTGTTTCTGGCGCATTGAAAAGTTTAGCCTTTCGTGCGGCGGGGGCTGCTATTTTAGTTTTGGGAATATGGATGTCTGGGGCCTTGATTTTCCACAATCCGTATCTGGACGGTTTTGCCACGGCCAGTACAATGGGGCGTCAAAGCATTATGGGAAATCTGGTCGGTGTTGTGCGATATCTGATAGGTTTTGTTCCAGCATTATTTGTTTTTTTATGTGTTGCGCGGCGGGGGCTGGTAATGCTGACCGGGGCGCGTGATGAAAATGCGCCTGAATATAATTTTATGCGCGGCTTTATAGCGGTATGCCTGGGGGCGGCCGGTTTCGGAATGATTATGCCGGGCGGTACTTTTGGGGGTATGGCCGGGGCCGTGGCGGCATCAGATGTGGCATCGCTGGTTGGGGCGTGGGCTGTCTTGCCTGGTATTTTATGTGTCGGTCTGTTCTTTGTGCTGGGGGCTATGGTATTGCATATAAAGTGGGCACATGTTCGGTCGGTTATAAATATTTTATGGCGTTCTCTGATGTGGCTGATGTCTGTTTTTCATCTGACACGTGCGCCTTATGCGGCGCCATCTGACGCAGATGAGCAAGAGGGGGCGGAACAGGAGGAGGCAGATGTCGAAGATGATGAAGAAGAGGTTGAGATAGACGCGCCCGTTGCGCGGAAGCGTACGCGTGCAATTCGGCGCCGTGCGGCCCCCGCTGCCACACGCAGCGCGCCCGATGCGTCAGAGTACTGTTTCCCAGACCCTGAGTTTTTGGAAAAATCAGCGTTTGGTAAAAATGTTGTAACGCCAGAGCTGAAACGTAATGCTGCGTCCCTTGAAGACCATTTTGAAGAATTTGGCGTATATGGCAAGGTTGCCGGAATAAAGCCGGGGCCAATTGTAACCCTGTATGAGTTTGAACCTGATACCGGCATGCGCATTGCAAAAATTACCGAAACGGTAAAGGATATGACGCGCGCCATGGCGACGGAAAATATTCGCATTGCACATATTCCACGTACAAACTATATCGGTGTGGAAATGGTTAATCTGACCACGCAAATGGTTCGCTATAGAGGTTTGATAGAAAATCCGACGTTTGTAAATTCTAAGTATAAAATACCGCTGGCGCTGGGTGTGGATATTGGTGGCAATCCTATGTATTACGACCTGGCAAAGATGCCGCATATGATGATTGCGGGGCGTACAGGTTCGGGTAAGTCAGTATTTGTTCAGTCTATTATAACGTCTATCGTTTATCATTTTTCGCCTGATAAATGCAAGCTGATTATTATCGACCCAAAGGGTGTTGATTTCGGATTCTGGGATGATATTCCGCACTTGATAACGCCGATTGTAAAGCTGGACCCGTCGGCGGCTGTTAATGCACTGAAATGGGCTGTCCGCGAGATGGAGGAGCGCTATAAGCAGTTACAGGTGCTAAATGCCCGTAATATAGAGAGCTATAATGAAACCGCGGCGCAAAAGCGTGCATCGGGCGAGAAGATAACGCGCCAGGTTGCCGTTGGAACGGACGAGGAAACAGGCGAGCTGCTGTTCGAAACGCAGGAAATAGATTTGTCCGATATGCCCTATATCGTGATTATCATAGACGAGGTGGCGGACCTGATGAGTTTGGCCCGCAAGGAGGTTGAGGCATGCGTTCAGCGTATCGCACAGAAGGCACGTGCGGCCGGAATTCATCTGGTTATGGCGACGCAGCGTCCCGATGCCACAACAATTACCGGTGTTATTAAGGCGAACTTTCCGACGCGTGTATCGTTTCAGGCGCGCAGTAACATCGACTCGCGTACTACGTTGGGCGAGGGCGGGGCGGAAAACCTGCTGGCGTGTGGGGATATGTTGTTTAGTGAGGCCGGCCGCGTTCCTGTGCGAATACACGGCGCCTTTATCTCTGATAATGAGTTGTCGCAGATTGGGGACTTTCTGCGCAGCCAGGGGGCGCCGGAATATGCCTCTGGTGTTACCGATGGTGACGAGGCGGAGGATGCGTCCGCCGCGGCCCCGGCCGGTGGCGGCGCGGCCGCGTCCAAAGGGGACAAGGATGCGGATTTGTATACCCAGGCAAAGGAATGCGTTCTGCGCGATAAAAAGCCAACAATTTCATATATTCAGCGCCGACTACAGATTGGCTATAACAAGGCGGCGACATTTATGGAGCGTATGGAGGCCGATGGAATCGTCAGTGCGCCCGATGCAAACAACAAGCGTCATATATTATAAAAAGCAGAAAGACAAGAAGCCGGATATTTCCGGCTTCTTATTCTTTTATACTTTTACCAATACGTGTTGCAACATAAACTAAGAAAGGTCGGACAATGTCAGTGTTTTTTATGCTTTTTTATCGACTGTGATTATGGTATAATTTATCCCAAAAGGAGAACTTTTATTATGAAAAAGCAGATGTCTTTATTTATATGGGCGGCGGCTGTTTTTGGCATGGCGCCTGTTTGGGCGGCGACAAACGTCGGTATGCGCGCCGCGTCCAGTGCGGATTTATCCGGTGCGCCGGCCGTACGTGCACGCGGGAATGTTAACTATGAAAAGTATGAAACACGTTCAACAACGCGTACTTATGATGTTAAGGACGGGGCGGACCTTTATTATACACAGCCCGCCAGCCGCAGCGCGCTGTATAAGCAGTATGATAATTCGGCACGTCGCACGGGCAGTGCTACTACAACGCGTAATGTTCGCACCACACGTGCGGAGACGGTTCGTCGCGAGTTGAAACGTAAATATTATCTGGCGCATCCGTTTTTCCAGCCGCTGAAGGGCAAGTTTGGTTCGATTACGGATATTGCATATGATATGAATTCGTATGACATGACACTGACCCCGGCCGATGGCATGACGATATCCGATACACGTGCAAAGTGGGATATGAAATCATTCTCGGTCAAAGAAGACTTTAGTTATGGTATTACGGACCGCTTGGCGGTACTGGCCATGGCGAAATATAATTCGACCAAATATAAGTTCGACTGGTCTACTGCGCCGGACGACAAAATGGATGATGACGGTTTTAACTTGTACGGTCTGGGTGCCCAGTGGCGCTTTATTGACAATGAACAGTGGATTGGAACATTGTCCGGTTATTTCCAGCATCAGAAGGATATCGCCAATAGCTATATCTTGGATTTGAAGGGTGGGTATAAGATTGCACGCTCTACAATCTATGGATTGGCACGCGGTTGGTATGTTGATTTTGAAGGTAACTCGTACGGTAACGGAATAGAGGGTACAACTGCCGAAGGGCAAAAGGCGGCAATCTTTATCGCGTATGATACCGATGTAGATAATACTTTCTATATAGAAGGCGGCTTGGGCGTATTTAGCGTTCTTGATGAAGACTGGACGTTGAATCTGGAGGCTGTGTTCGGCAACTATGATTGGCATAACCAGGCATCTATAAAGGGTGCAATCGGTTGGCAGCCCAATGATTGGGTCGCGCTTAACCTGTATGCAAAGACCGCGTTCTATGACAGTGCCGATGATAAAAAGCTGGGCTACTGGTCTTATGGCGCAGTTGGCGAAGATGGGAACCAACTGGGCTGGATGAAGCATGGCGAGGCAAAGCTGTCCGACTATAAGGAAACATCGTTCGGGCTGCAGGCGATATTCCAGTTCTAAGTCTTATTGCACGCGCCCCGGAATTTTTTCCGGGGTGCCTTTGTGTATGTAAAGGAAGTTAGCAAGGATAGAGGAAGGAATGTTTTATAAAAAGATTATTGTTGCATTTTTATGTTTGACCGCCGGTGTTTGTTCCGCATCACATGCGGGCGCATTGGAATTTGATACGTCTGACCCGCTCTATATGCAGGGAACCGGGGAAATTTTATCAACATCTAATATTACATATTATGACAGCGTACTGCGTATCGGTCAGGCATTGTCATACGGTTTTAGCGAGCGGTTTACCGCCGGTGTTAATCTGCATTACCAAAATGATTTTGCGGGCGACGAGGACGGATTTTCCAGCTTTGACCTGGGTGGTGTTTATCGTCTGATGACCCCGGCTGAGAATAATCATCACATAATATCAGATGTTTTGTTCGGATTTAAATTTGGTGGCTCGTCCCATGTGCGAACACCATGGTTCGCAGATTCCACATATTATGCCGGCTTGCGCTTTGGGCGTCAGTGGGCGGGCGTAACCCTGGCCGGTACTATAAAGTCCAGCTGGATTTTCGATGATGACCGCGGGATGTCTTATATAGACTTTATCCCAGAGGCGTATTTTAGATTGCGTGGCGCATGGCGTGCCGGAATAGGGGCGGATTTCCGCAAGGCTACGAATCCCGATTACGACCAGGAATGGATAAACGCCAAATTGGTGCGTCAATACGGACGGACGCAGTACATAGGGCATATAGATTATGAATTCGAAGGCGATGAATTTCAAATCGGGGTCAAACTGAATATCTTGTTTTAAGAAGGCGCCGGTAGTGTAATTTTGCCTTTGTTCAAACATGTGGTTATGGTATAATTAACGGTAAGAATGAAGAAAATCATTTCATGGATTTTTATCGTATTTGCTGCCTCGGCGTCTTATGGCGCGGATTCGGGGGCGATATCGCGTGCATTGCCATCGGCCACATCAAATAATGACGCGGATGCGCCCGCACGCACAACCGCCGCCGCGGCCAGCGCGCGCAGCACATCGCGTACGACGGTTCGTCGTGATGTTGGCACCGCCACAACCGTGCCCGCCACGGGGGCGGTATCGGCGCGGACTACGACCCGCGGGACAACCGCAGCAACGCCAACACCCACGCGCAGTGTCACGCCATCGCGCGGTGCGGCGGCGCGTACGGCGGCCGGTGGTGAAATGTCGGTGCGCGATAATTTGGATGCGGCGGTAAATACCGTTGGGCGGAATGCACGTGTGACGGCGGCATCTGTTAACAGTGACCCGGCGGTGCGTCGGGCGGGAATGTCGCTGCGCCCCAGCACGGCAGAGGTTGGCGGCCGCGCAACCATTGCCGGAACAAATATTCAAACTGGCTCTAATATAGGGGAATCTGTACGTGCCCTGCAATCGCGGGCGGCATCTACAACGACGCAACGTGAAACTATATCAGAGGCCAAAGAGCGTCTGGAGCAGACGGCGGAACTGAACAAATCCTGCCAGGAGCAGTATAACGACTGTATGGACCAATTTTGTGCGGTGATTGACAATAATCAAAAGCGCTGCAGTTGCAGTGCGAATCTGGCGCGCTATACCAAGGTTGAAAGTGCTGTAAAAGATGCCAATACGCAGTTAAATGATGTGGCGCAAAGAATTCGTTACGTCGGATTATCGGCGGATGAAATTCGGGCCATTATGTCCGCAACCGAGGCAGAAGAGGCACTGTCGGGGGCGCGTGACACAACAGAAACGCGCAGCATGCTGGAAGACATAGAGGCGTTGATTAAAAATCCCGCCAGCACGACCACCGGTGGTACGGATACATATTCCACGCTGGACCTGAATTTGGATTTTTCCGATACGTCCGATATGTTTAATCTGGACTTTCTAAACAATAACAGCGGCAGCCTATCAAACCTGCGTGGGGCTGATTTATATAATGCGGCGAAGAAGCGCTGTAATACCATTTTGACCCAGTGCAAGGATGCCGGCGCGACAAGTCAGCAGATTACTGCAAATTATGACCTGGCGATTGACAAGGATTGTATCGCGTATGAGCAGGGGCTGACTAAAATGAATGAAACGTTGGTCTCGAATGTGCGCAGTGCGAATCTGATGCTGCAAAAGGCGCGTTTGGCCGTTTTGCAGAATAAAAATGAATACGATGCAAAGGGTTGTATCGCGGCCTTGGATTCGTGTATGACCGATGAAATGGTTTGTGGTGAAGATTATGTAAAGTGTCTGGACCCGACCAAGAAGTATATAGACGAAAACGGCAAGGTCGTTCTGGGGCAGGATATTACAGATATTCTCTCTTTTATGAAAAAGTATGATAATTCAAATATTAAAACAGAATTTTTACAATCTGCTGCGCAGAGGTCTATCTCAGGCGATGCCTGTGCCAAGTCGGTCGAGGGTGAAGCTGGTGGTGGCGACGGGTGGTGCGCGGTTAAATATTTGCTGCAGAAAATCGGAACGGGTGTGCGGGTCACCGATGGCGGTTTGTGTCGCGCGGTACTGGACAAGTGTCAGCGGTATACGTATGACAGCAATAATAAGTATCAGCCTTATAATGATGTTGTTGTTAATTATATTCAGCGCGCAATGGTAAATATAAAATCGGGCCAGTCAAAAGTAATATCAGATTATGCATCCAGCTGTATGGTTGACGTTGCAACATGCTATAACCAGCAGGTAACGCAGGTAAATGCATGGAGCTCGTCCGCCAATGTAAGCAGCATCCGCAAAGTTATGAGTGGTGCCTGTCGGAATGTGGCGCTGACATGCGGATACGCCATCTTTGGTGAGGTATGCGAAAGCGACACAAATAGCAACTTAAATAAGGTTGGAACTCTGTCCGTCAGCGGAGAGGTCGCCGGACAGGATACCAAACCTGTGGGGCCGCCATCTGTGCTAAATCAGGGTACTTTACAGCCGGGTAATGCAGGTCAGACTTCCTTGTCAGATTTGATAAATGCAGCTGTTGTGCCAGAAGATTGCAGTGACAACGGTATAATAGAAGAGATATCGACCATGTTCTATAACAGCATGTTGTGTCCGGATAACTCGACATATACCGGAACAACAAAAGAACACGCTAATGAAGCCGATAAATCTAAGTATGTAAATGATTTATGCGTGTGCAATACGAATTATGAGCCATGGGGTGGGCAGTGTATGAATAAATGCCCGACAGATGCTGAGAATGGTGCGGGTCGTAATTCTTATGGAACATGTACATGTAAGACCGGCTATACATATAAAAACGGCGTATGTACGGAAAACACTACGACGCAATAAAAAACCGGGAATTTCCCGGTTTTTTATCCTGTGATTTTGGCCATAAATGCGTTATGGGTCGCGCGTTCCTGGGGTGGGGCCGGGAATTCACGACGGGGAAAGTTCGCCCCGATTTTAGGATGGTTTAGCATTGCCTGGTGCTGCTGGGCGATTATTTCGGATATATCCGGTGCCGGCGCCGTGTTTTCCAGTTCCAGGTAAACCTTTGCTAAAATTTCAGAGTCGATTAAAGCCCCGTGTGCGTCTGCACGTGCCGTCAGTGATATGCCATACCATTTTGCCAGTGCATCCAATGTAAAAAGTTTTGGGCCAAAAAGACGGTTGCGCGCCAGGACAAGTGAATCTATCTGCTGGCTGCGTGGAATCTGGGGCAGGCCAAGTTTTGCAAGCTCATGATTTACAAAAGGAAAGTCAAAGTCCTGGCCGTTGTGTGCAACAATAGGGGAATCGCCAACAAACTCCAAAAAGCGCGGCGCAATAACATTCATTTTGGGCTTGTCTTCTAGGAAGGCGTTTGAAATTTTATGAACCATATATGTTTCTGGGGGAATAATTTTTCCCTCCGGATTTATGTATTCATGGAACGAGTTATCGGTTATAACGCCGTCAATGATTTCTACTGCACCGATTTCGATACATCTGTCGCCGCGCAGATATTCAAATCCGGTCGTTTCAATGTCAAAGCAAATAACGCGTTTCATCTTCCATTTCCCTTTGATAAGCAAACTTTGGTGTATTATAATGTGTGCGTGAATTTAATGCTAGAAAATCTTAATGAAGACCAGCGGGCCGCTGTTACCACAACCCAGGGGCCGCTGTTGGTGCTGTCGGGGGCAGGAACAGGCAAGACGCGTGTGCTGACCACACGCATTGCATATATTTTGGAACAAAACCTGGCGATGCCGTGGCAGGTGCTGGCCTTGACGTTTACTAATAAGGCCGCAAATGAGATGAAGGCACGAATTACGGCATTTGGTACAGAGGGCGAGTTTAATGCGCGCGATCTGTGGTGCGGTACGTTTCATTCCGTTGCGTTGCGAATATTGCGGGCGAATGCCGATGCGGCCGGATTGCGTCGTGATTTTATTGTCTTTGGGGATGACGACCAAAAGGCGGTGATAAAAAATATTCTGGCATCGCTGGGGATGTCTGTGAAAACGCCCGCCGACTATGTGGACCAATTTTCGTCCGTAAAGGACCGCGGTCTGCGCGCGTTGGAGTATAAGGATAAGATTTTCGATGCATATAATGCCGAACTGGCCCGGTTAAATGCCGTGGATTTCGGTGATATTATACTAAAGGTTTTGCAGTTATTTGACACAAACCCTGATATTTTGGCCCGCTATCAGAATCAGTTTAAATATATTTTAGTTGACGAGTTTCAGGATACAAATCATGCCCAGATGGAACTGCTGGAGATGTTAACACGCGGCCAGGAGGCGCCTAATATTTGCTGTGTCGGTGATGACGACCAGTCTATTTATTCCTGGCGCGGGGCAGAGATAAAGCATATCTTGAATTTCGATAAGACTTTTCCGGCGGCGCGTGTTATTCGTCTGGAGATAAATTATCGCAGTACGGCCAATATACTGGGGGCGGCAAATTCGCTTATACGACATAATCGCGGGCGACTGGGCAAGGATTTGCGCAGCGTGTCCGCCGAACATAAGGGCGAGCCTGTATATGTTTTAACTGTTCCATCCGATTGGGACGAGGCACGCGTTGTCGCGGATGCGGTGCTGCGCGATGCGGCGGACTTTGGAAAGTTTGCGGTGCTAATTCGCGCCGGTTCTTTATCGCGTTTGTTCGAAGAAGAATTTGCGCGCCGTGGAATTCCTTATCGCCTGATTGGTGCTACCAAGTTTTATGACCGAACGGAAATACGTGATGCGATTGCATACATAAGACTTATGGCCTATCCATTCGACGATGTTTCTTTCCAGCGCATAATAGGGCGGCCGCGTCGCGGATTTGGGGCGGCCGCGATTGAAAAGCTGCGTGAGGCGGGGCCGGATTTAATGTCGGGGCTTATTAACGCCAATCTGTCCGCAAAGCAGCGCTTGGCCGCAGACGAGTTTTTGGCCGCGTTTGACTTTGACTGGGCCGCGATGGCGCCAGCTGATGCGGCGCAGACACTGCTGGAGCGGTCGGGATATTTGAAAATGTGGCGCGAATCCAAAGAGGCGGATGCATCTGATAGATTAGATAACCTGCGCGAGTTGATAACAAACGTTATTTCCAAATATGGCACCATTGCCGAATTTTTAGAGCAGGCCGCCCTGATGATGACAGACGATGATGCGGATGCGGCGGCACTGTCCGGGGGGGCGGTATGTATTATGACAATTCATGCCGCCAAGGGACTGGAATTTGATACGGTATTTCTGCCCGCATGGGAAGAGGGGATTTTTCCCAATGAAAAGACCGTGGATGAGGGGGCGCTGGAAGAAGAGCGGCGTCTGGCCTATGTTGCGATAACGCGTGCGCGGTGTCGCGCGGTTATTATAAACACTATGTCACGGCGTCTGTTTGGGGAACAAAAATTTAATTCCCCCAGTCGCTTTATAGCAGAGATGGATAATCGCTTCTTGGATTTCCAGGGCGGGGCGCCGCGGCCGGCTTATTCGGCGACGCGTGGTATTCCGACATTGTATGAATCGCGACCGGTTCGGCGTGTGGCCCCTGCGCCAAAGGCCAATTCTGTGGGGCGTTTGGTATCTCATCCTGAGATGGGGCGCGGCGTCGTCATAGAAGATGCTGGTGATATTTTAACCGTTGCATTTAAAGAGCGCGGAATTAAAAAAGTTGCGCGGGGCTACCTGATGTTTGAATCCTGATTTAATCAGGATTTTTTACTGTCTTTATATAGCTTCCAGTATTTTTTCGACTGGTCACGAATGTTTTTAGCAAGCTTTGTTATGTCTTTGCCAAATTGCTGACCCAGGGAGTCATCAATACTGCCGCCCAGGTCTTTTGCAATTTTCATTGCCTTGTCCGCCAGATATGCAACCAGGCATCCGATAAGCAAGGTTATCATGAACCCTTCGTTGTCTATTGTCGGAACCTGGGCCGCCAGGTTGGTGTCAACAACACCGGACAATATCGCCGCGCACAACGCCACAACAATGGACAGCGATACAAAATAAATAGCCGCGTTTATAAAGCGTGTTATTTGAGCCGACAGGTTTTCTGTTTTAAACAACCCTAAGAGTCCGTTGAATATTGTGCCGGCTATTCCGGTGTATGATGTTTTCCCGACTGTTTCCGCAATCGCTGTAAACGGCAGCATAAATATCGCCAGGAATAAATCCGCAATAACACCCAATGCCATTAACGCAAATTTCCATATATTGATTAGGAATATTATTATGAATGCGACACCTATAATAAATGTAAACATGCTGTGACCTATGCCGGCCAGCATCCATTTCCAGCCCGCCGCCACCGCGGTATAGAAAAATCCGGACAGGCGTGTCGGAACACACATAATGTCTGCGGCGGCATTGGCATCGATAATTGCATCGGGTGATATATGTGCCGCGGCATAGTCGCGTATTGCCGCACATGTGTCGGGCAGGGTGGCGCCCGCCGTTTGTGCCACGGCATTTAATATCAAATCAGACATATATGTACCGACAGTGATAATCGGACCCGCAACCAGCATAAATGTTTCGGCGGGACCGTATTCGATTACAAATACCCATATCGCGATTGTAAAACCTTTTTTAACAATGCCTTCGATTGTTTTTCTGACCTCGGCGGCGCCTATTATCATTTGATATGCCTCGAACCCCATCCAGAACATAAAGGCTATGGCGATAAATATTGTTGCAAAACGCACCAGCGAACTGTCCAGAATACGGCCCAGATATGTCATCGCGTTGATAAACGCCAGACCTATCTTTGCCTCGACAGGGACATAGTTTTCGACCAACTGGTTTTGAAAGTCCGATTGAAAAAAGTCTATGTCCTGGGATAAGTCGGTTGTAAAAGATTCCAGATTATGCGGTGTAGTCCACGCGCCATAGTCGCTGATGTCCCCAGATGCGGAGGGAATATTTGTCGCCGCGCTTGCGCCGGGCAAAACAAGAATCACACCCAGCGCGCAGACAATAATTTTTGAAAATAGCTTTTTTACTAACATCTGGTCTCTTGTTATTTTTTGCCGAAAGACTTGGATAGTGCCCCGAATATCTGTGTTGGTGCGGACCAGATTTTCTTGCCTAAATCCTTGGTCCAGGCGCCAAAGTCGAATTCTTCTTTTGATGGCGCGGCCAGTATCTTGTTAACGCGCGGCGCCACAACATAATAATATAACAGGAACAAGCCTATCATTAGCATCAGGAAATCCCAGCCGTCCGACATAAAGTCAAATGCACCCGGATAGTGGCGTTCAACCTCGGCACGGCGTGCGGTAAAGCAGGCCTTGAAGCGGGCGGCATCCATTTCGCCATCGGCCAAGGCAACGCGTTCGCAGTCTGAAAATACGCGCATTACCGACAGTGTTTGGGCATCCGGGTTTTCAGGCGCCACCCCCAGCATCGGCGGCAGTATCGCACTGTAGCCATCGGCGGGGCCGGGGAAGAATTCATCGGCTGCGTATGATATGGTTGCATACAGGATAACTATTTTAAGTGTGATAGCGACTATTTGAATTGCAGATTTTACCAGCATATTGACTGCATTACCGGTAAGGCCCGATGCCAGTTTCCATGTCTTTTCAAATGCCGCGGCCGCTAATAAAAATGGCAGGAATATTATTAGGAACACCAACTTGAACACGACAGAGAGCACCTGGAAGAATAGGTCAAAGCCGATTATTAAAAACATTAGCACCAGCGCCAGTCCCGCCAGCCATGTAAACAATCCGCCCCCCAGCCCCAGCCATGCATAGTTCATCAGCGCAAAACCGCCCGCCGCCCCGGCGAGCATTACACTATTTAAATTGCCCATAACACACATAAAGGGGCCCATAACAGGATTTAATATATCGTCAGAGTTTTCGGCCGTCTGTTCCAGTACGTGACACTGTGACGCCTCCGATGTGCCGGTGGCGGCCATAGACAGCTCGGCCCCGACAAACATTACCGGTGTTATTGTAATTGATGCGACTGTTTTTAGGGCCGCCGTGCCGCCCATTCCCAGCACGCCCATCATTGCGCCAACAATCATAATTCGTGCGCCTTGGCGCCAGACTTTGTCGAACCATGATGTGAAGTCTAGCTTTTTTTCAGATGTATCCAGTGCGGTTGTTTTTTGCGCCGCGCCATAGATATGCCTTATGGCTTCGATAAATAAAAATATGCCAAAGCCCACGGCCATAAGTATCCACAGCCATTGAACAATGGCATCCCAGAACATTTCCGTGGCACGTCCGATGACGGCAAACAGGTCTGAGATATAGCCGCACATAAAGCACCCGGATGCATCGGCGATGTTATCCGATGCACCGATTGCCCCCATAAAGCCTTCCATGCTGGTATATGTCAGCGCGGCGCCCCCGATTGATGACGACAGATACCAAATACCAATCCCCAGGGCGACGGCACCCATTAAAAAACGTATGGCAATCAAGATTAGTTGCGCTTTCATTTACCGTCCGATTTGCTGTCTTTTGTGTCGCCGCCGCTGATTACGATGCCACCGATTTTTTTCGCTGTTTGTGCAATCGCGGATGTCAGTTTCATTGCATCGTTTGCCAACTGTTCGCTAAGTTCGGTTTCCGTGCTGACTTCAAATGCCCCCAGAATCATTTTTGTAACCTGGGGTATTTGGTCGTATATATAGTTTAGAACATACACCAGAACAATTGCCCCCCCCAGGGTCATCTGCGCCAGGTTATCCTGGCTAAGGTCTGATGCAAATACTTCGCCGTTTGTAATCAGCGTCATTAAATCCGCCGCTGATTCGCCCGGGGTTGAAAAGAACTTTGCGATAATTACCATTATAACGGTATATGTAATCACCGCCGCCGCCAGGCCGATAATGGCACCGATGACTTTTTTAAACTGTTCCGCGCCGACGTTTTTCCCCAGTGATGACAGCCACTTTGGCCCGTCTGCGCCCTTGAATGCGACCAGTGTCAGCGACAGCGGAAACAAAAACGCAAAAAATGTCATGGCGACAATGATGTCGGCAAAGTAAAAACAGAAACGCACAAAGAGCTTAAAGAAGCCATAGAAAAGATAAAGCCCGATAGCAAATAGTATTATATGCTTTATAACCGCGCCAACCCCCAGCAGGGCGGACCATGAAAACGCGTTGTCCATTATGGCGATGCCCAGCTTCATGTATGCCTGGAACTGTGTAATGGTTGTCTTCATAATATTGATGACAGTATCGCGCAGTTCGGGACGATAGAAGCCGTCATCAGACATTGGCATCGGCTGGTAGGTAACACGTTCTGCGACGGTTTCTTCGTCTATTTGCAGCATGTTTTGCGTATATGCGGCGGTTATCTGGGCGACGGGTTCAAACGTTATTGTTGTAACAAACCGGGGCAGCATTACCCCCAGCGACAGAAATGCAAACGCCACCAGTGAATTGATTATAACCGGCTGAATAGATTTGGCATAAAACGGGTCGGTGCCGCCGCCTTTGATGTTTTTCCATACGGCGCTTATGGCAAAAAACGCAAACAGAACACAAAACAGCACCGCGCAAAACAAAACGAATTTATCATAGACCGATGCGGCGGCGGCGGATATTACCTGGAACAGTCTGTCAAAGACAGGGCAGCCCCAGCACTGCACGCTATCTTCGATTAAAGGGTTTATCCATTGGTTCATTATTTTTTCTTTATCCAGCCGGCGGCCTTGCCGATTGATTTACCCCAGTTCTTTGCACCGGCCCATGTCTTTTTCGCATCGCCCGTCACACGGTTATATAGCGCATCAGACGCCGGTGCATACATCTTTAGCCGTTCGCGTGTTAAATCAAAAATCCGCAGCATCAGATAGAATGTCAAGATAGCGGACATCCACATTACCGAGTGGCCGCCAAAGCCCATGTCGGTATTTGCCACGGTTGGGATGTTTGATGCCGCGCTGCCGCCGGCGGCGACAACAAATACCGAAGAGTTCCAGTTAAACAGCGCGCGCACGATTGCAACGTTAATGGTTAATATGAACGCGCATGCAATCATTGTTATAATTAGCGTCTGTAGCGCCTTGGTTATGCCGGAGAATGCGGGCCATATATCGAACCACTTGTCGGGATTCTTTGGCTTTGCGACCCAGGTCAGAACCTGAAACGGGTAGAGAATCAGTGCCATTCCGAATTCAAAAATCGCCTGAATAATCAGCAGCGCCATAAACAGGTTACAGCCGACGAATGTGGTTACCAGCAATATTCCAGATATTACGTTCATAAAGTCTTCGCCGCCGTGCGGTATCAGTGTAATCAGCCCGCGCAGTCCGCGATGAATAAATTCAAAGCCGCGTTTTATCATTTGGTTGTTTGTGTGGCTGATGTCGGCAACAGGCTGGGTCAGGAATTCGCAACTGCGTTCTGATATCCAGCCGTGTTCAAGTATGTCGGGCGGGCAGGGAACCTGAGGGGCGGCGGATGCAACGATGCCGCCTGTATTTATTCCATCCGTAATGGCGCGGGTGTAAATTGCGCCGAATTCCAGAAACGGGTTAACCAGCCATTCTGTTACATATACCGGCTTTAACTGAAGCAGTACAACCGCGGCGATAATGGCGCGCATGCCGGGTTTTAGCATGTTTTGTGCGATTGTCATTGCATCGGCCTTTCCGGTAGCCATTTCCCCGCCGCCGGAAAATCCAAAGAACGACACCCACTTGGCCGGAAAGTACATTTTCACCAGGTATAGCGCCATTGATATTCCCAGGAACAGCCATACCAGCATGTATATAATACCGTTGCCGCGGCCGACAAAAAATTCATAGCCGCCGGTTGCAACCGTCATAAATGCGTCAAGTACCATTGGCACGAACGGTGCCAGGTTAAAGCTGTCCACGATGCCCCACGCGGCATGTGCAGACATTGGCGCAAACATGACGCATAATGCGGCCAGGGCGGGTAAAAATTTTTTAATCAGATGCATAGACATATATTTATTGTTTTCAATTATATCACATTTGGGGGAAAATGTGATATAGTTAAAGCAATGGGGCGCCTAAAAAAATTTTGGATAGTGTTTTTGTCTTTCCTGCCGCTGTCGGCGGGTGCGGTGGCGCCGTTTGTTGTTGGTGGCATCGCGGGTGCGGTGGGAATTGTGGGCTTTTCCATATTTCGTACGGCCGCGCCGGTTAATATGTCGGATGCGCTTACGTTTTTCAGCAGTTGCTGGACATGCGACATGTTCGGCAGTGTTATGTCCACGATGTCTATATTATTGCCAAAGGCGTTTCATGCAATCGCGGGTGTGGTAATACCTTTTGCGGCGGTTTTAACAGCGGTTTGGTTTGCGTGGAAAATTTTTTCAGGATTTTTAAATGCCAAGATTGACGACCCCTGGTCGATTACAGGCCTGTTTGGTACGCATCTTATAAAGCTTTGCTTTGTATGCGCGCTGCTGGCATTGCCGTTGCCGCGGTTGATATCTCAAATCGCGATAGAGCCGATATTTACAGTTGGTCTGTCGGTAAATCATATTGCGGCGGATATGGCGGGTGAAAACAAATTTAACGAATGTGTTGTTGCGACCGCGCTGGCCGATGCCACGATTACCGATTCGCAGGCCGCCGATGCGGGCGCGTTTTCGCCAAATCTGCGTCATAATTTGGCGTGCGAGGTTGGAAATGTTCACCAGATGACAGGTCTGGGGATGACGGTGGGTTGGACCATGATGAATATGGCCTTTAACGCCCAGTACATGCACAAGATTATGTGGGATGTTCCTATTTTTCCAAATGTTCCGATATTCTTTTGCGGTTTGATGATAATAGTGCTGTTCTTTTTCGCACTGCTGCCGATTCCGATTTATTTCCTGGAGATATTTATAAAGCTGTCGATGGATTTAATCATGCTGCCGCTGATGCTGCTGGGGTGGTTGTTTAAGGGCTGGCCGATATTCCCCCAGGGTGGGCGCACAATAAAAAGCATGATAGATGATGTAGTCCAGGGTACAGTCGGTATCGCGATGACGGGTGTGTTTTTAACATTTGCGATAATGTTTTTAAATGCGGTATTTGGCAGTTGGAGTGGGGCGACGCGATTGGCGGCGGCGCTGCGTGAAAACGATTCGACGCTGCTGATGGATGGTCTGCTGATGCGTAACGACAGTATTGTTACAATAATCCTTATGGGAATTTTTATCGCGATGTTCATGACAATGATACCTGCACTGGTTAAGACGCTGTTTAATGTCCAGATATCGGATAAATATTACGAATCGACGAAAAAGAATTTAAATATAATGTGGGGAAATATGAAAAAATGGTACGCCGCGTTAAAAAAATAAAAAATCAAGTGCTTTATTTAATGCCGGCCCCTTTTTTGAATATTCCGAATCTGATATAATTCATACCGATGAAAAAGTTTCCGATTCTTTACTGGCCCCGAAACACAAAGGGTGACGAAGAATATCGCCTGGCGCGTAAGGTGATTAGCAATGCGACCGGCGTTATGCCCCGGCTGTGGGCCGAAGACCTGGATTTGGGTCGTATATTTTCGGAAAATCCGGATGCGGCGGTTTATTATCCCGTATTTTGTGAAAGCACGGGCTGGTGGGGCGAGCTGCTGGGGGGTGATGCGGTTGTTACGGACAAGGTTATTATTTCCCCGGAATGTCAGTTAATGGTGATAGAGGCCGCGCATCATGCACGCAGTCGCGGCGGGACGCAGTTGCTGGCGGCAGAGATATATCCGGCCAGCGGATTTTTCAAGAAGATGAACAGCGGCATCGCCACGGTGGCGGACATGCTGGCGACGGATACGGGAACAATACTGGCACTGTTTTCAGGGAAAAGTTCCGCGTCATTTATAAATGTATTGGAATCGACGGGTAATTCGTATCTGGGGTGCATTGGGCGGTATTGACGGCGCCCGATTTTATTGGCATTTATAAACGCCCCGTAATCATGGGGCGTTTGAATTTTTAGCGTTCTTTGTATATCGGCGCCTGTTTTAATTTGCGCGTGTTCACAATCTTTTCATGTGTTACGTTCCACATTCCGTACTTTTTATCATAAAACTCGACCAGTTCTATTACGGCAAAAGGCGACTGCATCGCGGGAAAAGCGGTGCTGTCGGGTACGATGCGGCGGCGCACCACGTCTGATTTGCCGTCGCCGTCCTGGTCGATATGATAGACCAGAAAGCGGGTGCCCGCATCGGGGCCTTTTTCGATTTCATACTTTAAAACACTGCCGACGGTGCGGCGTGCCGCCATGTCGGATGTTTTTTCCGTTTTTGTATCAGATTCTGTGATATCGGCGGCCGGGGCCTGGGCTGACATTGACAGTGTGGCGGCGGCGATAATTGTTGCTTTTTTAATGTTTTTGTTCATTTTATCAGCTTTTAGTTATTATAATATGAATTATATCATTGGCATATGCCAGGTCAAATGATAATTGCATGCGGCGGCGCCGGACAGAATATCGCTTGATTTCTGTAAAAATCCTTGTATAATCTGCACGCTAAAAATATAAAAGGGTATTGCTATGAAAAAAGGTATTCATCCCGCGTATCATGAAATCAACGTCACAATGACGGACGGGAAGACTGTAAAAATGTATTCTTCGGTTAAGAAAGATTTGATTCTGTCGACCGATAATTTGAACCATTCCGCCTGGACCGGCCAGCGCAGCAACGCCGGCGACAAGGGTCAGCGTGCCAGCCAGTTCAAGAGCAAGTTCGCAGGCTTTAAGTTTTAATAATTATTGCGGGGCGGGGGCGCATATACTATGGATTTGCTGTTAAAAGGTTCCACTGAGTTAAATAAGATGTTTGCCGCGCTGCAACGTACGGCGGACGGTTTGCGCCGTGATTTCGGTGAGGTGGAAAATCTGCAGCAGTCACTGCGTGGTGCGCGCGATTTTGTGGCCAAGGCGGCCGCCCGCATAGAAGAGAGCATTCTGTCAGACCTGTTGCTGGTTCGGCCGGCGGCGGGGCTGCTGACGCCGAACGTCAGCCGTGATGGCGACGGTCGCGATGAATTTGTTTTGGCTATATCCGGTGCGGCAAACTTTGTGCGTGCCAATCCGCGTTTTGCGATTTCGTTGGCGTTGCGCTCTAATGACGAAACGAAGATTGCACTGATTTATTCCCCGATTGACGAAAGGCTGTATTATGCGGAGGCCGGCAATGGCGCATATATGTTTTCCGCGTTCCATTCCGCCAGAATAAAGGTATCTAATCTGGCCGACCCGGCGGATTTGACAATCGCATATAATACGTCTGATATTCGTGCGCCGCGCTGCGCTAATCCCCGGCGGACGGGTTGTCCGGCAATGGATTTGGCGTGGGTTGCCGCGGGCAAGTTTGATGCGTTTGTGTCCGATGCGCTGGATTGGGCCGAAATTGCGGCGGGCGACCTGATTATACGCGAGGCCGCGGGTCATATCGAAATGGGCGCCGATTTAATCGCAACAAACGGAAAGGTTGCGCTGTAACGCGCCGCCGGTGATATAAAAAATAAAACCCCCGCGTTTCGCGGGGGTTTTTTCGCGCAATTTATATTCGTGATTGTTAGAAGGTCGTGGTGGGCGGCAATGAATAATGAGAAGGCGCACATACATCATATGCAAAGGGCCGCCCACTATAAAAAGGAAAAGACCACTTAAGAAATAAGCGGTCGGGGTGTTTACAAATCAACAAGTAAGTGACCCTGTTGGCCTTCGGCGAACCTTATAACCAACAGCACCCCGACCACGATGTCAAGGCGTAACGGTGCAAATATGCGCCGCACTAATATATTGTTATCGATGCAATTCGCACCGTACTTGTTGGGCTTGTAACGGCCCCGAACCCAAATTCCCATCCGGATTCGGTTATTATTATGTATCACCCGGCGCCGAAATACAAGAATATATTCGTGATGGATATTTGTTGACAAATGGGTGGGTTGGGGTAAACTAGTGTCCATTATGAAAGAACGCAGTGTATTTGTTTTCCCAGGCCAGGGCGCACAGTATGTGGGCATGGGCGCGGGTTTATATAAAGAATATCCCGCCGCGCGCTATGCGTTTGAGGCGATAAGTGACGCCACACATCGTGATATGGCAAAGATTTGTTTTTCCGGCCCCGCTGCGCGTTTGAACACGCCGGCGATTACATCGTTGGGGACGTTTGCACATTCGGTCGCAATCGTTCGCGTGATAGAGGCGCATTTTGGCTGTCCGCTGTATGATATTGCCTATGTAATGGTCGGCCATTCCTTGGGGCAGTATAGCGCACTGCACGCGGTGGACAGCATTGACCTATATGATGCGGCCCGGTTGGTGTCGTTGCGCTCGCTTTATATGTCTATGGGGCGGGGCGATTGTGGTATGGCGGCGATTGTCGGGCTTAGCAAGGAGCAGGTCGAAAATCTGCTGTTCCTGGCGGTGGGGCGCGGATTTGCCGCAATTTCTAATCACAATGCACACGACCAGTTTATTTTAAGCGGTGAAAACGCCGCATTGGATGCAATTCTGGGGGCGGCCCGCGCCCACGGCGCGCGTATCGCACGCCGTTTGAATATTTCCGTGCCGGCACATTGTGCCTTGATGGCGCCCGCCGCCATAAAAATGCGCCAGCATTTAGAGCAGGTCGAAATTCGTCAGCCGAAAACAAACTGGTTCTCGAATCAGACGGCATCGCTGATGTGGGCGCCGTATGATATCAGACATTCCCTGGTAGAGCAGATGACATGTGGCGTACGCTGGGCCGAGATTATGGACAAGTTCCCCGCAATGCATATAACACGTGCCTACGAAATCGGGCCGGGGGCAACGCTGACGCGATTGATTGCACGTACGCATTCCGGTATTCGCACCATGCATACCGATTCGGTTGCCAATGTTCGCGCCGTAATCGATGCGATTGAAAAAGATATGGCCGGCGCTAAAACACGCTGATTATAGTGGCTAGTCTTTTTTGCGAAAACCATCCCAGTATTCGACGCGCTTTTTTATCTCGCGCTCGAAACCGCGTTCTATCGGTTTATAAAATTTTTGCCGCGGCATGGATTCGGGGAAACAGTTTTGACCGCTGCATCCCGATGCCGTGTCGGGGTCATATACATATCCCGCACCGTACCCCATATTCTTCATCATTTTTGTCGGCGCGTTTAGTATTGTTTTAGGTGGCGGCAGGCTGCCCCATTCGCGGGCCGCGGCGTATGCCGCCTTTTGCGCCTTGTAGTTGCCTACGCTTTTCGGTGCTGTGCCCAGATATATTATCAACTCCGTCAGGGCCAGGTCCCCCTCTGGACTGCCCATGCGTTCGTATAACTGCCACGCGGCCAGGGCAACCTGCATCGCATTCGGGTCGGCCAGGCCAATGTCTTCCATGGCAAAGCGGGCCAGGCGCCGGAACAGGTACATTGGGTCCTGGCCCGATGTCATCATGCGCGCCGTCCAGTACAGTGCCGCATCCGTGTCCGATGCCCGCAGGGATTTGTGGACCGCCGATATAAGATTATAATGCTCGTCCCCGGTTTTATCTGACATCGGTGCACGTTTTTGCACCGCGTTGTCCAGCTCTGTCGGGGACATTTCCCCCTTAAAGCCCGCGTTTGACAGGTATTCAATCGTGTTTAACAAGAATCGCGCATCGCCGTCCGCCATCCCCGCCAGGTGCGTACGCGCCGCATCATCCAGTGGCAGTTTTTTACCCAAAAAGTCTTCGGCACGTGATATCAGGGATAACAAATCCTCGGTCCCCAGGGCGGTTAACACCCCCACATGGCAGCGCGACAATAACGCGTTGTTAAGATTAAAGCTGGGGTTTTCGGTTGTGGCGCCTATAAAGACGACCGTGCCATCCTCCAGATAGGGCAGCAATGTGTCCTGTTGGGTCTTGTTAAAGCGATGTATTTCGTCAATAAACAGCAATGTGCCGCGGCCAATGTCGCGTGTCATGCGCGCGGCCTCCATCGCTTTTTTTATATCGGCCGTGCCGGAAAATACCGCGGACATCGGCACAAAATCCATATCAACAGACGCGGCCAGGGCGCGCGCAATCGTCGTCTTGCCGCAGCCGGGCGGCCCCCATAGTATTAGATTGGACAGCTTGCCCGCATCGACCATGCGCCGGACCAGGCCCGTTTCCCCCAGCAGCGCACGCTGGCCCAGCACATCGTCAATGGTGCGCGGGCGCATTATATCGGCAAGAGGGCGTGAAACGGTTGGCATTTTATTTAAACTTTGGTTGTCTTTTTATGGTATAATGATTTTATAAAATAAACAAGGGATTATATAGATTATGCATAATGCCAATAATTCAGAAATCGCGACGGCTATTTTGGCCGCGGCTATTATCGGGGCGCATCCCGATACCGAACCGGCGGCGGCGGTGCGAATGGCGCGCGCGGCCCTGGGTGGGGTGGCCGCCGGATGCGGGCCTGATAAGATTGCCGCATCTGTTCGCGGGGACAAGATTCAATGCCTGGAGGATGGGACATGGCATACAATGCTGCGTCGGTATATCGCACGAAAATATAACATGACGCCAGAGCAATATCGGGCAAAGTGGGGACTGCCGGAGGATTATCCGTTTGTGGCACCGGATTATGCGCGGCAACGCTCGCGGATTGCAAAGGATAGCGGACTGGGGCGAAAGTAAGGGTGACATATCATGGGTGAGATATTTAGAGAAATAGTAAACAAACCGCATGAGGCTGTTGGCAGTGCGCGGCAAAAAATGCAAGAAATGTACCCTAGCAACAAGGGGGCCGCGTTTGCAAAATGGACCGGGGTTGGAATGGCGGGGCTGTTGCAGTTCCTGCTGTGGGCGACGAAGTATTTGACGCTGGATAACCATGTGACACGCGCGCTGGAAAACAGATATACAAACAAGGGGAATAAGTATCCCAATTTGTCGGCGCATCTTACGTACTATGCGATGATGGCCGCGGCTATTCTTGCCGCGCCAGAGGTGTATGAGGCAATAACGGCCGATAAAGAACCGCAGGCCACAGAAGTAGAAGCCACGACCCCCATGGGCCAGCCCGGCACGTACGGCGCATATTTGGATCGTATGCGCTCGATAACACCACTGCTGATTGCGGACCTGATAGCAAAGGAAGGGGTGCATGTAAATGCCAATGGTATGCATACGCCGTATCGTGATTCCAAGGGGATTCCGACAATCGGATTTGGCTCAACCCTCCTAAAAGACGGCAGCAGGGTGACAATGGATACGCCCCCGATTTCCACAGAAGAGGCGTATGAACTGTCGCGCTGGCATCTGGAGCAGGGCGAAACTTACTTTGTTCTGTATTGTTATGACGTCGCCTTTGGCAACGTTAATATAAGTACTACCAGCCAGGCATTCGGGATGAGTTCTATTGTATATAACTCTTATTCCAAGCTGATAGAAAATCCGGGGGATAGGAATCATAGGCAGCGGTTTGCAGAACTGCGCCAAATTTATAACGAATATGGATTGGCAACGCCGGACTCTCTTGTCAAAGAGGTGTTTAGAAAATATCCGGTTCGTGATGCCCGCAGCTTTGGTGAAAAATGGCTGGGTGGGGCACCGATGCATGAAACTGCGAATAAACTTGGCAACTTTATGCGGGACGGACGCGGGCTGATTTGGCGCCGCTGGCTGGAGGCGGGGCTGCTGACCGGGGATATTACACCGGAAATGATGCTGGATTGTCCCGCGAACGGTATGTACGAATTCTTTTGTGTTATGGGACAAAAGAAAAGTGCCTTTTTCACAGGGACCGGCGAAAATAAACGTGTTAACCGTGATACGTATGCTAAATTCAAAGAATGGCTGCGTAACCCGGTAAATGCAAGAGGGCAAAGACTTAGCGAGAAGCAATATCCGCGGGTTATAGCTTTGCTGCCGGCGCAGGTGCGGGGAATGTGCGAAGGTGGACACTGTAAATTAGGAGATTTCGATTTTATCGCACAGTTTGCGCAAAGCCAGGCGCAGCAGCGTGCACAGAAGGATGCATACGTCATAGGGTATCACAGTCAGTACAATCTGGCAGTCGCCGCGTATCGTGCCGGTGATTATCAGGGTGCGCTGGCTATGTATAGAAAAATGGTAGAGCAATATCCCAACAATGCATTGATTCACAATGACCTGGCGGCGACTTATAACCAGCTTGGGCAGTATGACAATGCCATAGAACATGCACGCATTATTCTTAATACAATCGGTGACAAGAGCCAGTATGGTGCCGCGCAATACAATGCCGGATTCGCATACGAACAAAAGGGCAATTTACAAAAAGCCCTGGCGAACTATCGGTTGGCGCTGGCAAACGGGAACCGGCGTGTGCAGAGAGACATAACGCGCGTAACCAATATGATGCAGTTAAATCAGAATGGGCGCGGTAAAAAATCAAAACGCGAAGCATTTGCTCGGGGCACACAAAAGCTTGGAAACTATGCACATAGCGCGGATTTTGATGTGTCGATGTTCTTGCGTGGTGGAAAAGATATATGATAATAGGGCGGGACGAATAGGATGAAAGTTTTTGTTAATTATGATGATGCGCGCTGGGAAAAATATAATATAGATTTTCAGCGCATTGCCAGCGCCGCCGGTCCGCGCCGCAAAGATGCGGAGGTGTCTATTACACTGGTCGATGATGCGATGATTCATGCATTAAATTTGCAGTATCGTGGCATGGACAAGCCGACAAATGTTTTGTCATTTGAACTGGGGGATGATTTGCTGCTGGGTGATATTTATATATCGCTCGATACCGTATCGCGTGAAGCGGCGGCCCTGGGGATTTCTGTTGAAGAACATACGGCGCACATGGTAGTGCACGGTATGTTGCATCTGCAGGGGTACGACCATATAGAAGATAGTGATGCCAGCGTTATGGAATCGCGTGAGGTTAAAATTTTAAAATCTTTAGGTGTACGCAATCCTTATGCTGAAAAAGGCGGGATGACGCGTTTGCGGGCGCTTGCGCGATGTGGCCTGTTGGCGATATTGGGGACGGCGGCGGCCCTGGGCTTTGCACCGTTTCACCTGTGGCCCGTGACAATTTTGGCGTTTGGGGCGGCATACTGGATTTTGACGCGTGATGGTGCCGTGTCATGGTGGCGCAGATTATTAAGGGCGGCGCCTTTTGGGGCGGCATACAGCATTGCAATGTTTTGGTGGTCGCTGCATTCTATATATGTTGTGCCCGAACTGGCGCGCGAATTTGCTATCTGGACGGTGCCGGGTGTTTTGGGACTGGGTCTGGCGGGGGCATTGGTATTTTCTGTGCCTTTTGCCGCGGCGTCGGCGGTGGGTGCATGCGCACGGCCATTTATGTTTGCCGGGCTGGGCGCGGCTGTTTTGTGGGCGCGTGAATGGATGTTTACAGGATTTCCATGGAATCCGATTGCCAATATTTTTATAAACATAACGCCGGTTGCTAATTCAATGGCGTTGTATGGGGCGTTGGGGCTGACGTTTGCGACCATGGGAATCATCGCGGCCAGTGTTGAAATTTTGCGTGATAAAAAACGCGCTATGTGCTGGATTTCTGGGCTGGTGTTCGTTTTGATTGTTGTGGGCGGCGCCGTTTTTGGCGTGCATAATGCCGCAATATCTGATGTGGCAAAATCTGGCCCCGTTATTCGCATTGTGCAACCCGCCACGTCCCAGGACCAAAAGATGTCTTATTCGCGTGACGATGCCGTGGCGCGGGCCGAACGCAATGTTCGCAATTTGCTGGCGCTGGGGGCGGGCGGAGATGTGCGACCGGATTTGATTGTCTATCCGGAGACCACTTATCCGTTTGTTATAACAGATGACGATATGCCTTTTTCCAAAATACTAAATACGGATGTTATTTTGGGGGCGACGTCTTATCGTAACGGGCGTCTATATAATTCCATGATTCTGGCGGATGCGGCGGGGCGCGTCGTGCATACTTATGACAAGGCGCATCTGGTGCCGTTCGGTGAATACGGGCCGCTTGGGGTTATGCCGTCGCCAACTAATCTGGCCAAGGGGGAAGGCGCCGAGATTATAAGTGTGAACAATGGGGACGGCTTTTCGTTCGCGCCGGCGATTTGTTATGAAATAATCTTTTCCGATTCTCTTATCCCCAATGGGGCGCAACCCGATGCCATTATAAATATAACCAATGATACCTGGTTTGGAAAAACACCGGGCACGTATCAGCATTTGGATATGGTTCGCCGCTATGCAATAGAGGCGGGCGTTCCCGTTGTTCGTGCCAACTATTCGGGGATAAGCGCGTTTGTTTCGCCCGACGGGCATATTGAATCGATGATTCCAATCGGGCATGCGTCTGTTTTGGACGGGCGCGTGGCCGGTGCGCATATGACGCCGTATCGCCGTATCGGGCGTGATTGGTGGATGGTGTTAATATTGTTGTCTGCATCGATTGGTGCGATTGCGGCATCGCGGCGACGTGATTAGGCTTTGTTGCACAAAACCCAAACACGAATGGCCGAAGATAAGTTGCGCGCACCGCGGTTGGCGTCTATCTCATTGATAATGGATGCAAGCGAGCTGCTGCGGCGTGTCGCGATTTCGCGCAGGGCATCTATGAATTCTGGTTCAAGTGAAATGCTGGTCTGGTGACCGGATAAAGAAATCGATATTTTTTTCATGTTTTATAACTTTCCCGCCGCCAGGCAATCTGTCATTGCATGGTATATGTCGTTATATTTGCGCAGTGGGCGCAGTGTAAGATTATCAAGCATGTATGAAACGCCGAATGCGTCGAATGCAAAAAAGAACAGGTCGTTGCGTCCAAAAATCGTTTTGCCATGTAGGGCGGGAATATGGGACATTTCACGGTTTATGTCTATTATCGTCGGGACGGGATGTTTGGTGCCGCGGCTTATCTCGCTTGGGCCAAAAATATAGCCCGCACCGTGAACGATGCCACCGCATGCGGCATAGAACTCGCTAAGGGCTGTGGGCAGCATTGCGGCCTGCATCCCCTGAAGTATGGCGCCCGTTGTTGCAATGTTTTGTCGCGACGGTGCCGGCGCGAGCAGGGCGCCACGTTTACGAAATTCAATTAAAAATTCTTCCCTGGTCATTGTATAGGGCACCTTTGTTATTCCATGCCACGCGATGCGGCAAATTGTGCCGCCATCTGGGCCAGGCGGTCTTCGGTGGCGTTGCCGCCTTCGCCACCGCCGGCGGTATGGGCGGGTATGTATATTTTTTTTGCCGGTGCGGGCAACCATATTGTTTCATTGCCGGCCTGGCCGATTATAAATCTATCGATGTTTTGCGAGTGCGGGAAAGTAGAGCACATAAACATATTATCCGGCGATATTTCACCACCCCAGCAGATGGGGACCCGCATACGGATAGAAGTGTTCGCAGGTAGCGCCCGACCCATTAGTAAATCCATAAACTCTTCCTGGGACAGATTCATAAACGCCAGCTCTTCTATGGACTCGCCCAGGCTTTGCATAAAACTGTGCCGGGCTTTTTTGTATCGTGTGAACCAATCCGCGGGCATTTGATGCGGCGTGGGCTGCATGGATATCAGTGGCATGTCTTCCATGCACATGTCTTTCATAATTTTTTCGGCAGATGCCTGGCTTAGCTGCATTATGTTTGACCTATGTAGGTTATGACGGTGTCTATAAATTCTGAGTATGCGTCAAAGTTTTCTTGCGCATATTTGTCTGTGGGTGGTGTGTTTTTATTTTCATCTATATATTGGCGCAGTTGGGGGATGTCGGTAAATGTTTGTATGGCCGGGTTATCTACCGGTGATGCGGGTGCCACGATAAAGCCTTTTATGTTTATTTCTATATCCTCGAGCACGTCAGAGAACATGGTGTTCAAACTATCTATCGCGTTAATCAGTGGTTGTGGCTGTATGCCGACGGCGCCAATCCATAATATCTCGCCGGTGCCAATCGCCAGAAGCGCCGGTTTGAAATTACCTATGTTTGAGGTGTTCTTAACGGTATAGCCGGCGCTTGAGAATATATCACGAATCTCGGCAAAGTCGGTGTCGGATGTCTGTGTTGGTATGGTGTATTGTGGTGTGGCCGGCGTCTGTATTGATGGCATGGGTGATGCGGCGGGCGACTGTATCGGTGCGGGTGATACGGTAGATAGTGCCGGACGCATGGGCCGCTGCGCCGCGGGTGATGCGGGGCGTAGGTCAGAGGGGGCCTGGGTGGGATTTACCGTGGCGGGTGCGATATCTGGCGTGGCAGTTTGTGCCGGTGGTGTCGTGGTGGCGCGTGCCCGCAAAATACGAATGCGCCGGCGAAGTGCCCCATGCGGCCGCAAAAGCAGATACAGTACAACCAGTGTTATTATAATGCACAGGCACAAAGATATATAAAATGCGGGTCGGACAGGTGTCTGGGCCGCCTGCAGATATGCCAGATACTGCCAGTGCTGGGCCGAGAAAATGTTAAACCCAAAGAAAGTGTTAAGCCAAAAGCTGGCCCCCAGCGTCGCGGCAAGCAACCATAGAAAGCAAATTAAAATACGGTCGAGCTGTTTATTCATTTGTCTTTGATTGTATCATATTTATGATAAAGTAAAAAGTATAATGATTGACACAGATTCCTTTTTTGATGAAATTTCCGCCAATATGGCAATGTGGTGTGACGGTGGGCGCGATACGGGTGAACTGGCCCGGGTTGCATCGTCGTCGGTGGCACACGATATGCCGGTGATATCGGCGTTGCCGGATGATGTTGCCATGCTGTGGACGTGGCTGGAAAAAACGCCGGCACGGATATATGCGCGTTTTTATTTGCCGGTTCGCGGGGGGCGTGATGTTGGTGTTATTTCTGATTTAAGTGCACGGATAAACGCCGCCTTTAAGCAGGGTGCCCATGGTGCCCAGATTTTTATGCGGGCGGCGGACTTGGATGATTTTGCGGAACAAATCGGTGTTGTTCGCGATGATTTGTTTTTTAACCGTGAACTGGCCATAGGGATAGATATTTCCGAAGTCGGGCCGTTTGAATGGCCGGTGGTCTTTGATGCGCTGCGGCGCCTGCGGGCCGGTGCACTGGTATTGGTATTGGCGCGTGATGGTGGGGATAAATCTGATTTTGTCGGACGAATGTACGCCGTGTTGCGTGCCGCGGGTGATATAAAGTGCGATTTGCATTTTGTTTTGGGTAACAATCCGCTTCGGATGGAGCAGGCGGCCCGTCTGGTCCGGGGAATGCGCCCGGCGTTGGCCGGCGGAATGCGGATGTTTGTACGCAGTGGGGATGACTGATGAAAAAGATAGTTTTTATGTTGGGGTGTTTGTTCCCGGTCGCGGCGAATTCCATGGCGGATAGTACGCCGCCGGTATATGGGCGCCCGACACTCTATGGTGAATACGAGATTAGTGCCACAGATGCGCGCGTGGCCGCCAAGATGTATGGTGCAACGCCAAAAAATCCGGCGGCAAAGATGCCTGTAAAGCCCAAGGCAGTGATAGCTAAGAAGAATGTAAAAAAGAAAAAAGTCCAGAAGAAGACGGGTGCTAAAAAATCAGCGGCGCCGCGCGCTGTTACCGCGGTGGTTGAAAAAATTGAGGAGGCCCCCATTGTGGTGCCGGATGTTGTTCAAGCGCCGCCGCCTGCAAAAAAAGAAGTTGCGCCTGCAATGCCATCGGCAGAGGCGCTGGTTATCGCAGAATCTGCACGTCCAATGCGGGATGAAAATTCTTATTGCATACGCCGTGCCTCCCAGGGCAAGGGCAAGCTGCCCGAGGGGTTTGTTCTGATGCCCGGTCGGCCTGATTTGATGAGTTGTGGCGACAAAGACTAGCTATTTTTGATTACAATATATTTTGGTGCCGTCGTTTCCGCCATGTTTTTTGCCTGATAGCGGGTGCGGATGATATCAAGGTCGGGTGTTTCAAAGACAAGGGATGCCTCGGCCGCGCGCTGGGTAATCCAATCGAAATAGCCCCAATGGTCTGTCCCGATTATTATTTCACCGTTTGGTGCCAGACGACCGGCCAGCAGTTCTAAAAATTCCTTTTGCAACAGGCGACGTTTTTCATGCCGTGCCTTGGGCCAGGGGTCGGGGTGCAGTACCCAAATCTGGTCGAATTTTGTCTTGTTTTCGCGCAGTATTATGCGGACATCGTCCGGCCAAATGCGTATGTTTTCATATTCGGGCAGCAGCCGATTGTCGGCATCCGTAATTGCCCCCAGCAGGGCTGCAACACCGTTTGCAAACGGCTCGGCACCGATAACAGTCTTGGTTGGATTCGCCAGCGCCAGTTCGCGAAGATGTTCGCCGGCGCCAAAACCTATCTCGAGTATTGCGGTATTAGTATCCGTGGCCGACGGTGCAAGTGCGGGCAACAGATTATTCATTAACCATTGCTTGCGTGCAGACAGTTTTTTTCCGTGGCGGCGTCCAAAAGTTCTTATTTCTTGTTTTTCCATGGAAGCTAGTATAAAATTCCAAAATCAATAAAACAAGGTTAATTAAATATGAGACAAGGTTTACCTGCTGACTTGATTGCCAGAATATTGGGTGGCGCCCCAAAATATACAATTGCAGAGCTGGAGGAAAAGTTCCCGCCCCGTAATTTAAAAGAAGGGGCCTTTGTAACCAGATTTGCCCCAAGTCCCACGGGGTTTATGCATTTGGGGGGGCTCTACGGAGCGCTGATTGACTGTAAGCTGGCGCGGCAGACCGATGGCGTGTTTATGTTGCGTATAGAAGATACGGATACCAAGCGCGAAGTGGAAAGTGCGGTTGATATAATTGTTTCATCCATGCACCGATTCGGTCTGGGGTATAATAATGATGATGCATACGGGCCATATTATCAGTCGCAGCGCCGTGATATTTATCACAGTGTCGCCGCGCATCTTATGGCGACTGGGCGTGCATATCCGTGCTTTTTGACGGCAACGGACATGGAAAAGATTCGTGAAAACCAAAAGGCGGCGGGATTTGCAACGGGTATATATGGCGAATTTGCACGTGACCGTGATTTGACGGATGATGAAATTGCGGCGCGTCTGGATGCAGGGGAAAAGCCGTCAGTTCGGCTATACTCCGAAGGTAACCCGGAGCGTCGAATATTCTGCAAGGATGCGGTTCGCGGCTCTATCGGTTTTCCGGAAAATAACGAAGATGTTGTTCTTATCAAATCGAATGACGGCTTGCCGACTTATCATTTTGCCCATTTATGCGATGACCACTTTATGCGTACAACGCATGTTGTCCGTGGTGAGGAATGGCTGCCGTCGTTCCCGTTGCATACGGCGCTGTTCCGCATGATGGAATGGATGCCGCCGATGTATATCCATACATCTACTATTGATAAAATTGATGCAGAAACGGGAAAGCAGAGAAAGCTGTCGAAGCGTAAAGACCCGGAGGCAAACGTGGAATATTTTCTGCGTGACGGTTGGCCGGTTCAGGCGGTGCTAGAATATTTGGGAAATATCGCGGCATCGGGCTATGAAGAGGCCAAGGCCAAGGGCCAGGTAAAGTCTATCTGGGATTATGAGATGCGTCCTAAAAAGATTCCTATGTCGGGTGCGCTATTTGATATGAAAAAATTGGAATGGTGGTCCAAGGAGTTTATTGCAACCCTGGCGGTTGATGACTTGGTCGCGTATGTTGTTGCCTGGGCTGATGAGTTTGGTGGCGATACCGAAAAGATGCAGGTGGCGGATACTGATTATCTGCGCGCTGTTTTAGCGATAGAGCGTGACAACCCTAAGCGTATTCGCAAAGACTTTGTCACATGGCGCCAGACCCTGGAAACAGTTGCGTTTTTCTGGGATGCGCTGTATGTGGTAAATGGTGAATTTGAATATAACAAAGACATATTGCGGGAGTTTTTGAATGTATATGACCCGGCCGATGACAAGGATGCATGGTGGGCAAAAATGGTCGCGATTGCCGAAAAATTTGGGGTTAAAAATGGTGATGTTGCAATGAATTTGCGTGTTGCGTTATCTGGGCGCACTAACACGCCAGACCTGTATTCAATAATATCTGTAATGGGTGCCGACAGGGTTCGTGGCAGAATAGGGGGGATTTTAAAATGACAAAGTCAAAAAAACAGGTAAAGACAAAGCTGAAGGCGGTCAAAAGCGATTCTCACGCCAGCCGCATGCTAAAGGTATTGCGTGCGACAGGGCTGTTCCGGTGGGAGCGCCCCAGCACAAAATCCGAAGAGGTTTTGAATATCTTAACGCATGGTATCGGTATTGGCTTGGCGATTGCGGGCCTGACGCTGCTGGTGGTGTTTGCAGTGCTGGCGCAAAATACATGGGCGATTGTGTCATGTGCGATATTTGGTCTGACAATGTTTACACTGTATTTTGGTTCTACCATGTGTCATGCGATGATAGGGCAAAAGTCCGAATGCTTTTTCGAAGTCTGGGACAGTGTTGCGATTTATGCACTGATTGCGGGAACTTATACACCGTTTTGCCTGGTAAATTTGCGGGGCGGCTTGGGCTGGACGGTTTTTGGCATATTGTGGGCGATAACAATATTCGGGGCCGTGATGAAAATCGCACGCCCAAAGCAGCAGCCAAAATGGATGGTTGCCCTTTATCTGGTTATGGGCTGGACACTTGTGTTCATATTGCCGGCAATGTTGCATCATATATCTGCGCGCGCCATGTGGTTTATTCTGGCGGGCGGCCTGTCTTATAGCTTGGGTGTGATATTTTACCTGTGGCGCAAAATGAAGTACTCGCATGCTGTATGGCATTTGTTCGTAATTGCCGGCACAGTCTGCTTCTTTTTCGCAGTTCTGTTTGGATGTATTATTGATTTTTAGTCGTTACGGCGCCGGTGTGTTTTTATACTTGAAGAAAATGCAGAAAACTTGTATAATATAACAAGAATATAGTGTATAATATATGCCTAATCCAAACCACCGTTTAAATTGGTGGTTTTTTTGATTTCAAAACATCAGATTTTCTGCCATTCTCCCCAGGAATATATGCCTAATTTAAACGGTGGTTTGAGTTAGGCACTTATATGATGACAAGATATACTTTTGCGGTTTTTATATCTCTTTTCTTTTCAATGGCGGCGCTGGGGGCAACTGCATCGAATGGGATTGCATCTGCGGCATACGTGCAGGAATCTGTATCCAAAAAAGTTGATACCAGTGCATCTGCCAATCAAACAATGCAGGGGAACTATACCGTGTCTGGAACGCTGACCGTGCCGACACCGCCATTACCACCCAAAGAGTAGTTATGAAACGCCTTTTGTTTTTATTGTTTTTTCTGCTGTTTCCGATATATGGATATTGCGCCAGTATTGTTAATGTTGAATATATTCACCAGGCAATAAAACAAAAATGGAATGTTGATATCCCATATAGTGCGGAGCTGGAAAATCCAAAAATAGCGGCAAATATGAAATATTTGCTGACGATGATTGATCGTGCGAACGCGCGCCTGAATGGTTTTGAAACCACAACCTATGGTGATAATGCGACGTATGCAACATTGGCGGCGGCCGATACGATTGCCGCCGATGCCGCGGTTCAGGATTTGATAGCAGAAATGGAATATCCTTTTTCGTTTGCTTCGAAAAGTAATAGCACCAGCTTTTCTTTCAAAATAGGTGCGGCTGGTACATTTTATGTTGATTGGGGTGATGGCACGGTTGAGCGATATGAAAAAAATAATACTTCCTTGCAAACAATCAGTCATACGTATTCGGATGCGGTATCCAATTATAAAATTAGACTGGGGGGCAGGGCGACTGCTTATAGTGATAAAGTTGCTATATCGTTTGCTGGTGCTAGTATTTGTTCTTTAAAAAGTATCGAGGGGTCACTGGGAGAGATTTTTCCATACGATGAAAATCTTAATTTTGCCGACACATTTAACCTTTGTAGAGGTTTAACGGACATCCCGGAAAATTTATTTGCAGGAATTCAAGGTGCTCCGACAGCAAACATGTTCGAGGGAACATTTCGTTATTGTAGTAGTTTAACTTCTATCCCGGAGAATTTATTCGCTGGGATACAGGGGGCGCCGGCAAAGAATGTGTTCCGCGAGACATTTAGCGGCTGTAGTGGTTTAACGAGTATCCCGGAGAAATTATTCGTGGGTATTCAGGGGGCGCCGGCAAAGAATGTGTTCCGCGAGACATTTAGCGGCTGTAGTGGTTTAACGAGTATCCCGGAGAAATTATTCGTGGGTATTCAGGGGGCGCCGGCATCCTATATGTATAGCAACACATTTTATGATTGTAGTGGCTTAACAGGAAGTATTCCAGAGAATTTATTTGCAGGAATCCGTGGAGCACCAGCGGACCGCATGTTCTTCTATACATTTGATGGTTGCAGCGGTTTAACAGGAAGTATCCCGGCAAATTTATTCGCGGGAATCCAAGGTGCTCCGGCAAGCGGTATGTTTCAGGGTACATTTGATGGTTGCAGCGGTTTAACAGGAAGTATCCCGGCAAATTTATTCGCGGGAATCCAAGGTGCGCCGGCACAGAGTATGTTTGAGAGCACATTTTTTGCTTGCGACGGTTTAACTTCTATTCCGGAAAATTTATTCGCGGGTATCCAAGGTGCGCCGGCAGAGAGAATGTTCAGCGGCACATTTAGCAGTTGTAGCGGATTAGCGAGTATCCCGGAGAATTTATTTGCAGGTATCCAGGGTGCGCCAGCAGTTCGTATGTTTTACAGCACATTTGATGGCTGTAGCGGATTAACGAGTATCCCGGAGAATTTATTCGCCGGTATCCGTGGTGCTCCGGCACAGAGTATGTTCAGCAGCACATTTTCTGGTTGCAACGGTTTAACTTCTATTCCGGAAAATTTATTCGCCGGTATCCGTGGTGCGCCGGCACAGAGTATGTTTAGTCGCACATTTTCTGGGTGCAGTGGTTTAACCGGCAGTATCCCGGAGAATTTATTCGCCGGTATCCGTGGTGCTCCGGCACAGAGTATGTTCTTCGACACATTTTCTGGTTGCAACGGTTTAACTTCTATTCCGGAAAATTTATTCGCGGGTATAAAAGGCGTTCCGGCTAAGAATATGTTTGATGGCACATTTAACGGTTGTAGCGGATTAACTGGCAGTATTCCGGACAGATTATTTGGTGATATCCAAGGTGCTCCGGCGAGCGGTATGTTTAGCTACACATTTTCTGGTTGCGGCGGTTTAACAAGTATCCCGGAGAATTTATTTGCAGGAATTCAGGGTGCGCCGGCAGTTCGTATGTTTTACAGGACATTTTATGATTGCAGCGGTTTAACCGGGCCATCTGCGCGGATAAATGGTGAATATTTATATAATATATGGCCGAATAATATAAGTGATATGAGTTATATGTATGTTGGCGCGCGCGGGTTAAGTGATTATTCCGAAATACCGGCGGGCATGAAGTAGCGGGGTGTGAAAAATCTTATTTTCTATTGATTTGGCGGTGATAAAGATATAAAATGCAAAAGATATGAAAAAAATTGGTTTTATTTTTGTAACCACCGCCACGACGACCCCTTTGGGGGTGTAATTTCTATTTGCGGATTTTTTCGCGCGCGATATAATCAAAACAATTTAAAATGAAACATACTTAATATCAGGGGTAATATATTATGTCATATCCTATTGAAACAATTCGTCATTCGCTGGCGCATGTTATGGCGGCCGCGGTTAAAAAGCTCTATGGGGATGTTAAATTTGCAGGTGGTCCGGCAATTGAAAACGGCTTTTATTATGATTTTGATACAGAACACAGATTCTCAGAGGAAGACTTTGAAAAAATAGAGCATGAAATGCGTGCTCTTATCAAATCAAACGGACGCTTTGAGCAGCGTGACGTATCCGCGGCCGAGGCCAAGGATATTTTCGCAGCCCAGCCGTACAAGCTGGAATGGCTTAACGAATATGATGCTGATGGCGAGGCGCTCTCGATTTATACTTTCCGTGATTTTACAGACCTGTGTCGTGGACCGCATGTCGAAACATCCAAGGACCTGCCACGGGACGCCTTTAAAATCCGCAGTGTTGCCGGTGCATACTGGAAGGGCGATGCAAAAAATAAGATGTTGCAGCGTATATATGTCGATGCTTTTGCGACAAAAGAAGACTTGGATGCTCACTTAAAAATGATGGAAGAGGCCGCCGCCCGCGATAACCGCAAGCTGGGGCGGGATATGGATTTGTTCCATTTCGAGCCTGACTATGCACCCGGTGCGGTTTTTTGGCATGACAAGGGGTATAAAATTTACCGCCGCCTGATTGAATATATTCGTTCGCGTCAGGAAAAAGCAGGCTATTTGGAAATTTCAACACCGGCGGTTATGGACCGCTCTCTGTGGGAGCGCAGCGGTCACTGGGCTAAATATGGTGAGCATAATTATTCCGGCAAGACCCAGGACGGTAAAACATTCTGTGTAAAGCCTATGTCTTGCCCGGGGGGAATGCTGGTATTTGGGCAGGGAATAAAATCTTATAAGGATTTGCCGCTGTATCTGGCCGAATTTGGCAAAGTTAATAGATACGAGGCGGCCGGCGGCCTGTCTGGTATTATGCGTGTGCGTGAATTTACACAAGATGATGCTCATATATTCTGCACCGAAGAGCAGTTCGAGGAAGAAATTGTCAAAATTCTGCGCTTTGTGAAGGATATATATAGCAAGTTCGGCTTTGAGCGTGTTTGGATGAAACTGGCGACACGTAAGGAATCAGAGTTTCGTATCGGCTCAGACGAAATATGGGATGCGGCGGAAAACGGATTACGTCATGCATTGGATGCCAACAATATCGAATACGAAGTGGCAGAGGGCGACGCCGCATTTTACGGCCCTAAGATTGATATTTATCTAAAAGATTCAATCGGTCGTACATGGCAGTGTGGCACGGTTCAGTTGGATATGAACCTGCCGGAGCGATTCGATTTGTCATATATCGGCGAAGACGGTGAAAAGCATCGCCCGATTATGTTGCATCGTGCTTTGTTGGGCTCGATAGAGCGCTTTATGGGCATTCTGCTGGAATCGACCGGTGGGAATTTGCCGCTGTGGCTGAGCCCGGAGGCTGTCGTTGTAACACCTATTTCTGAAAAGTATCGTGATTATGCCGTGGCGGTGGCGGATGCGCTGCGTGCGGCCGGTGTCTATGTCAGAACTGATTTGCGTGATGAAAAGGTTAACTATAAAATTCGTGAACTGTCACTGGCCAAGACGCCGATTATCGCGGTTGTTGGTGAAAAAGAATCTGCGGATAAAACTGTTACTTTGCGTCGTCTGGGCGTGGAAAAGCAGGAAACTGTGGCGCTGGATAAATTTGTTGAAGATATGCGCGCTGCGGTCAAAATGCCAGAGTAATAATAATTGGCGGGGCGGTATTTTTGCCGCCCCTTTTTAACAAGGAAAGAAAAGGAGAAGGGCAGATGAAAAAAATCATTATGTTAATGCTGGTTTTGGCACCCGTTTTGGCGGCATGTGCAACCAAATGCGAGACCGAGCCAATCGTTGCAGAAAATCATAAGCTGATTGTGCCGCCAAACTTTGGCCAGATGCCTAAATAATGTGGAAAACTTTCCGGGGCCAAATGCGTATTTTTCGCCATATATTCTTTGTTATGGGAATATTTTTATGATATAATATGCATAACTGTATGGGGGATTTCATGAATAACGACGATAACTTGGATTTATTGGATTTGGATGACACTGTCACTGCGGATGCACTGCCGGATGCGGCGCCGTTTGCGTCACCACGCCCGAAAAAGCCTTGGCTGCTGCTGGGGATTGGTGTGCTGGTCATCATTTTGGCGACATATATAATTGTGCGCACAATTGGGTCGGATTCTTCCTCATCGATAGAGGTTGACCTGGATGCGCCGGCGGTTGTTGTCGATAATCCCGGTGATACAATAGATGTACCGCCGATGCCTGTGGCGCCCACGCCCGACAGCGTGCCGATGCCCGTGCAGCCGGCCCCGGCCCAGGTAGCGCAACCCGCACCAATGCCAAAGCCTGCGCCTGTAGCGGCCCCGGTTGTGGCTCAGGAAAACGTAAGTGCACCGGTGCGCGTAATAGAAGATAGAAAGTCGGTAACATTTAATCCTGATAAACCGGCCCCGGCGGCAAAACCCGCAGCAAAGCCGGCGCAAAAGAAACCTGTGGCAAAAAAGGCTGCGCCAAAACCGGCCGCGAAAAAGCAGGTGGCCGCGGCAAATGGTTCATGGTATGTGCAATTTGGTTCATACAGCACGCGCGCCCTGGCCGAGAGTGCGGGCAAAAAGATGCGTGCCGCACATGGCAGCTTGTTTAGCGGACGTCAGTTTGTTGTTCTGGCCGCGGTAATGAAAGACGGCAGCACACTGTATCGCTTGCGCGTGCCGTTCGCAACATCCGGCGAGGCAAACAGTTTTTGCCGTAATGCAAAATCCGACGGGCTTGATTGCTACGTTGCAAAATAAGGAGACATGTTATGAGACCAGGTATATGGCAGATTGTATTAGTAATTGTTTTGCTCTTTATTCTGTTCGGCAGCAACAAGATTCCGGACATGATGAAAAATTTGGCCGGTGGAATCAATGTGTTTAAAAAAGAGCTAAAGGACGATAAGAAGCAAGAGGCAGCGCCGCAAAAGAAAGTGGTTGCTAAAAAGCCCGCTGCTAAAAAAGCCGTGGCAAAGAAGGGAACTGTGAAAAAAGTAACGGCGAAAAAGCCGATGGCTAAGAAAACATCAAAAAAATAATATCGACGGATATTAAATAAAAGTGCGACCAATATTGGTCGCACTTGTTTTTTTATTTACGGCTTTCGTATTCTTCTTGTTCTTCTATTGTCATTGTTGCGAGCGGTCGTGCCAGCATTCGTGACAAGCCGATTTCTTCGCCCGATACAACGCTGTAGCCGAATGTGCCGTTTTCCAAACGTTCCAGGGCGGAATTTATTTTGCGCAACAGGTTTGTGTCACGGCCCGCCATCCGCAGGTTCATTGTTATTTCCTGCTCAAATGATGCGTTGTCTGACGGGTCGCCAACACCGGCCGATTCTGCCTTTTCGGCCATGCGAACCGCGCTTAGAACAGAATCACTGTCATGGACCAGCTCTTCCTTTTGTGCTGTTAATATATGATAAAAATACGCCAGCTGGTTTGGACACATATACGGCTCCGATTTTTTCGGTACGTATTTTGGTGGCAGTTCTATTGTTTTATAATCTTGTGCGGGCACTTTTATGCTCCTTTTAATTCCATAACCCAGTCGGTTAGCGTTTCAGGGTCCATAACGCCTGTACGTGCCTCAACCAGTTCGCCGTTTTTAAATGCCATTATTGACGGAATACTGCGGATGCCATATTTCGCAGGTGTGCGGCGGTTTGCTTCATCTATTTCAAATTTTACGAAGTTTACGTCCGGAATTTGTTCCGATACCTGCTCAAAAATAGGGCCAAACATGCGGCATGGACCACACCAAGACGCCCAGAAATCCACCAGGGTGATGTTGCCGGATACTAATTCATTAAAATTCGCATCGTTTGCGTGTTTCAAAGCCATCTTTTTCTCCTTCCTTGTTGATATTTGTGCTGAGTGTATTATAATCGATGTAAAAAGCAAGAGAAATCATAAAATGAATAAAATCATATACTTAGATGCTGCGGCAAGTGCATTGAAAACCGATGCCCTAATCGCGGCAGAGGTTGATTTTTTGCGGTATAAATATGCCAATGCGGGGCGTGGAATTTGTGCACGCGTTACCGCGGTTGATGATATGGTGGCACAGACGCGAACGGATGTGGCGGCATTTATAAATGCCGCTGCCGATGAAAACATTGTCTTTACAGGTGGGGCAACCGATGCAATGAACAGAATCGCACGGTTAATAGATTCTTCCTTGGGGACTGACAAGACAATAATGGTATCTGATTTAGACCACCATTCGGCGCGGTTGCCGTTTGAATGCATTTGTGGCAGCCGGGGTGGCAATATTGTTTTGTGTCCGCTTGATACGGAAAATAATTTGGATTATTCAAATCTGCCGTATGCGGATGTGTTTGTAATAACCGCGATGTCCAATGTTTTTGGCATGCCCCAGGATGTGGCGCGTTTGGTTGCGGCGGCGCGCAAGAAAAATCCGGATGTTATTACGGTGGTTGACGCGGCCCAGTATGTTGTACATGAAAAGATAGATGTGCAGCAATGGGATTGTGACTTTATGTGTTTTTCCGCGCATAAAATCGGTGGCGATACAGGGCTGGGGATAATGTATATGAAGAATCCCGAACGCTGGGTATTGCCCGATAAGTTTGGTGGCGGCATGGTTGCCAAGATAAACGGCGGCGAGACCGCGCATAATCGCGAAATACAGTGGGAACCGGTGCCCGCCAAGTTTGAAGCGGGGACGCTGCCACTGACGCAGATTGCGGGTCTGGGGGTGGCGATAAAACAATGGTCGCCGCGGGCCGGCGCAGATGTGATGCGTCATATTCGTCAGGGCTTGGAACGTATGCCGCGGGTACAAATATATACAGCGCCTGATGCGGCGGTTGCAACTTTTTCCGTAGAAGGGATGCATGTGCTGGATTTTGGGGCGCTGTGCGGTGCACGCGGGTTGTGCATGCGTGTGGGAAATATGTGTGCATCATGGGCCGTGCGGCGTCTGGGGGCGCCCGCGGGTGGTGTCGCGCGTTTGTCGGCGGGGCCATGGAATACGATTGCGGATGCGGACAGGGCGCTGGAAATAATAAGCGAAGTAATAAAATGATAGAAAAAGAAGACATCATAAGCGCATTAAAGACTGTATATGACCCAGAGATTCCGGTAAATATCTGGGACCTGGGGTTGGTATATGACATTGCGGTGCAGCCGGATTCGGTTGTAATAACGATGACGTTTACCAGTCCGACATGCCCGATGATGGAAGAATTGCTGGAAAGTGTCCGTATGGCGGCGCAGGCTGTGGCCGGGGATACGCCGGTTCGGGTTGAGTTGGTGTGGGACCCACCGTGGAACCTGTCGCATATGTCAGAGGCGGCGCGGCTGGAGATGGATTTAACAGAACACGGGTGGTAGTCATGACATATCAGGAAATGAAAGATGCATTGGATATGGCGGGCGATGCTGCGGCGCGTCTGGAAATGGTTATGGATTTTGGCGCCCATATCCCGGTGCCACCGTCGGATGCGGTATGCAGTGAAATTGTCGGGTGCGCATCCCGGGTAGAGATATGCCGTCATGGGAATCGTTTTTATGGGGAGGCCGATTCTGCCTTGGTGCGTGGAATTGTTGCAATAATTACCGCAATGGTTGACGGAAAAAATCCGCAGCAGATTCGTGAAATGGATTTGCATAGTGAATTTAAAAGCTTGAATTTACAACTTGGTACGGGGCGTCTGGGCGGGGTGAATTCAATGATTCGTTTTTTGGAGAATTTGTGATACACTGTATGGGAATATCTACCGCATTAGGGGGACGGGGGCGCGTATATGACGGAAGACGAGAAAATGTTTCATATAGGTATGTGGGCATTCGGTGCTGTTTTAGCGCTGACGATTGTTCTGCAGGTATGTTATCGTACCCAGAACAAGGCGCGTGACCGTATTCGGCGCGAGATTGTCACAACGCAGCAGCGCATGGCGGAGTTGGAGGCTAATTTTGCCTCATATGTTCGACCGGAAATTCTGCGCAATGTTGTTAGCAGCCTGTACCCTAAGTCAGAAGTTGTAAGCTTTCATAAATCTGTCGGCATAGATGAATTGCCGCAAAAGGATGCGGATGTTTGAAGTAGGGCGTGATATTTTTAAAAATGGATTTCGTGGCGGCGGCACCGGTGTCGCCGGTCGCGGGCGTTTGCGCTTTATACATTGTCTGTTTATTCTTGCGTTCGGGTTGTTTATTGCGCGAACACTGCAATTGGGAATACAGGGCACAGACCGGTCCCGGCATGCGGGCGCTGTGGGTAACTGGACGGTTAGCCGCGCCGACATTGTTGACCGTAATGGCGACATTTTGGCAAAGAATATAATGTCGGGGCATATTACGCTGCGGCCGGGTCATGTGCGCAATCATGATGCGGTGGCGGAACTAATACATTCTTTGCTGCCTTATGAATACTCGCTGGCGGATGCGCTGCGTTTGGTAAATTCTTCACGCCGATTCGTTTATATAAAAAAGTATGCGTCTGATGCGGCACGCGCCGCGGTAAAAAAGGCCCGTCTGGAGGGGCTGGAGGTAGAGGATATTCAAACACGCCGCTATCCAAAGCGCCGATTGTTCTCGCATGTTGTTGGATATGTTAATGTCGAAGGACGCGGTATGGACGGGGCAGAGCGTATATTTGATGAATATCTGCGTGAAAATTCCGACCCGTTGCGATTGTCACTCGATTCGCGTGTGCAGAGCGTATTTTATGAGCAACTGTCGGCCGCTATGAGCAAGTATCAGGCCAAAGGTGCAATGGGGCTGCTGATGAATTCGCGTACAGGTGAAATGGTGGCGATGGTATCTCTGCCGGATTTTGACCCAGAGAACCGCAGTGCAGACCCCGTGGGGCATCGTACCTTTATGCCGATGCGCGGTGTTTTTGAAATGGGGTCAATATTTAAAATATTCAACACTGCAATGGCGATGGAGAATGGTATTACAAAAGAATACTATGTCGCCGAGCCGTATAAAATATTGGATAAATTCGGACGGACTGCTGCGCGAATCAGCGATGTTCGCAGCTTTAAGCCGCCGCGGCCGCATTTGTCGGTTGAAGAAATCATGCTGCATTCTTGTAACGCGGGCAGTGCGCAGATTGCGCTGGATTTGCCAGATGGCGCACAAAAGGAGTTTTTCCACAGACTGCATATGGATGAACGCCTGGAGCTGGAGTTTGGTCGCACAGAGCGGACTTTGATGCCCGCAAAGTGGGGGCCGGTGGAAAGGGCAACGATGTCTTTTGGACATGGTATTTCTGTAACGCCCATGCATTTGATAATGGCCGTTAATGCAATGACAAACGGGGGAATATATATTTATCCGACCCTGCATAAGCGCAGCGTTGGCGCAGTATCGGGAACGCGGGTGCTGGCGCCGGAGATATCGGCGCGTCTGCGGGCGGTTATGGTTCGCGTGGCCGAAGAGACCAGTGGTAAAAAGGCACGCGTGGCCGGAATTCAAATCGGTGGAAAAACAGCGACGGCGGAAAAATGGGTTAATGGAAAAGTAGATCATAAGAAAAATCTGACCGCGTTCGCGGGAATATTCCCCGGTGATGCACCTCAGTACACAATTTTGGTTATTTTAGATGAACCAAAGGGTACGGCGGAAACATTTGGTCTGCGTACGGCGGCATGGAATGCGGTGCCCACAACGGGAAAGATTCTTGACAGCATACTGCCGTTGCTATTTGAATAATTTTTGATTATAATAGCTCTGATAATAAAAAAGAGTAAACGTTGAGAAAGATAGTGGAAAAATCCATGCTTGGGCGGGCATGGGTGTCGGCATATACAGAGCAGGATGAAGTTTTTGTTGCGCCCGAAGATTTAATAGGAAAAATACTGCATTGTCGCGGCATAGACGGCGACGCAGAGCGTGCCAGGTTTTTAAATCCATCAATAAAGGAATATATGCCAGACCCCAGCATCCTGCGGGATATGGATGTGGCCGCCGCTATAATCGCAGACCATATAACGGCCGGGGACAAGATTGCCATATACGGCGATTATGATGTTGATGGTGTTACATCGACGGCGGTGTTTGTAAAATATCTGCGGACACTGGGGTGTGATGTTATGTGGCATTTGCCAACACGCGAAGGTGAGGGGTATGGCCTAAACGTTGCCGCGGTTGAAGATATTGCCGCCCAGGGGGCAAAGCTGCTGATTACGGTTGATTGTGGCATAAGTGGCGCGACAGAGGTTGCGCGCGCCCGCGCGCTGGGGATGCGCGTTGTTGTAACCGACCACCATTCGCCTGATTCTGAATTGCCCGATGCGGATGCGGTGGTAAATCCCAAACGCGCGGATGATACGTCCGGTATGTCATATCTGGCCGGCGTGGGGGTTGCGTTTTTAACACTGGTGGCGGTAAATCGCGAATTAAAATCGCGCAATGCGGAACAATTACGCGATAAAATCGCTGATATCAACCTTATAAATTATCTGGATTTTGTTGCACTGGGCACTATATGCGATACGATGCCACTGATAGGGTTAAATCGTGCGTTTGTTGCAACCGGGCTAAAGGTTATGGGCCTGCGCCAGAATTTGGGTCTGCGTGTGCTAATGGAGGTGGCGGGAATAAAAAAGCCGTCTGTCTATGCGGCGGGTTTTGCACTGGGGCCGCGGTTGAATGCGGCGGGGCGTTTGGATTCTGCGTCGCCTGCGCTTGAATTGCTGCTGACGGATAATACGCTTATTGCATACGATTTGGCGGGCAAGCTGCATCGTATGAACCAGGAAAGAATAGATATTCAAAACGCGATTATGTTGCGTGCAAATGAAATGGCCGCGGCATCGGCACCCGATAGATGCAGTCTGTTTGTTTGTGGCGATAACTGGCATGGTGGTGTTATGGGAATTATCGCCGGTCGCCTAAAAGATAAATATAATCTGCCGGCATGTGTTGCAACCAAGGCCGACGGGGTAATAAACGGTTCGGGTCGAAGTGTTGCCGGCGTTGACTTGGGGCGGATTATACATGAGGCCCTGGCCGCGGGAATTGCAAAAGAAGGCGGCGGTCATGCGGCGGCGGCGGGCTTTACCCTGGATGCGGATAAAGAAGAAGCGTTTCGTGAATTTTTGGAACGTGCGGCCCGCGCACAGTTAAACGGCTGCCCGCCCGCGCGTGAGGTTATGGTTGACGCGGAGCTGGATGCGGGTGGGGCGAATATGCGTCTGGTAAAACAGATGTGTGCACTGGAACCCTTTGGACAGGGAAATCCGGAACCTATGCTGGTGCTGCGTTCGGGGCGTCTGAAAAATGCGGTGGTTATGGGTGGCGGTGCACATCTGCGCGGCAGTATTGCAACCGTGGCAGGGACAACTTTGGCGTTTGTTGGCTTTAATCTGGTTGGCACGCCGGTTGGTGATTTTTTGCTGGACGATGCAAATGCAAACACTACAATAACTCTGTTGGGGCGGTTAAAGGAAAACGAGTATAATGGACGCGTCAGCGCACAATTTTTCCTAGAAGACATTGCGGTTTAGATATGAATGATAAATTACAAATTTTTACAGATAAGATAAAAGCAGCCAAATCAATCGCAATAATAGGGCATAAAAATCCCGACGGTGATGCGTTGGGCAGTGCATTGGCCCTGGGGCGTCTGATAGAGTTGAACTTTGGTATATCGCCGGTATGTACGTATGACGGGAATATTCCGGAAACGTTGGGTGATGTGCCACTGCGTTCGCGGATGCGGTATTTCGGGCATTTAAATATCACACACCCGTTTGATGTGGTGATTTTGGTAGATTATGGTACCGCGCGTCATGTCGAGTTTGCGTCATCTGTTATTCAAAACGCAGGATTTATTATTGAAATAGATCACCATAAAAATGATGCGCCGCTGGGTGCGTTATGCATTGATGATGAGGCGGCGGATGCAACTGCGGTTCTTGTGTATGAAATGATGCGCAGTCAGAATTGGAAATGCGATGCGGATGTTTTAAATCTGCTGGCGCTGGGGATTGTTACGGATACTGGATATTTTAAGTTTGCCAGAACTGGTCGCGTAATGCGAATAATGGCCGACATGGTCGACCAGGGTGTGCGTCTGCGCGGTGTTTATGACATGCTAAATAATCAGCCTAAGAAAACCATACTGGTTGAATCGCGTGCAGTCGCCACGGCAGAGTTTTTTTATCGTGACCGGTTGGCGGTGGCGACGATACTAAATCGCGACTATAGAAATATGGACGGCCGTGGTGAAAATGTTTTGGATATTTTGGCACGAATAAAAGGTGTTGAATACATAGCGCTGCTAAAGCAGCAAAAGGATAACCAGATAGGTGTATCGCTGCGCGGGCGGACGCGCGCCGTGAATCATATTGCGCAGGCGCTGGGCGGTGGCGGGCATATGTTTGCCGCCGGTGCGGTCTTGCGCGATTCGCTGGAAAATGTTCATGATAAAGTAGTAGAGATGTTTAGGGGGGAATAGGATATGTTTAGAAAAGTTTTAATTTTTGTATTGTGTTTTGTTACATGTGGTGGCGCATATGCGGCGACCGACAAGGGGTTGGTAGAGCGTGCGGAAAAATATCTGAATTCTATTACGGGGCTGTCAGGCGGATTTGTTCAGACGGCCAATGGAACGAGTGCAAAAGGTACTTTTTCCATGCTGCGCCCGGGCAAGGTTCGTCTGGATTATGACAATATGCCTGTGCAGATGATTGCCGATGGCAAAGATTTGTATTTTTTCGACAAATCACTGGACCAGATTACTACGGTTCCGTTAACCAGTACGCCCGCCGGAATTTTAGTACGAAAAAAGATAGATTTACAAAACGCCGATATTGCCGTAACAGATACTGTCCAGGGCAAGGATACTTTTTCCCTTAAAATGAATTTGCGTGGTCAAGAAGGGCTTGGGAATATGACCGTTGTTTTCAATAACAGTCCGGTTGCCTTGCATTCATGGTCGGTGGTTGATGCAACCGGGGCTAAGACGGATGTGGTGTTTAATAACCTGGGACCTAAAACAAATTTTGCAAAAGACTATTTCCAGATTCAGCGTCACAAAACTGTTGGTACCGGTGGCGGCGATGCTTTTTATGATTAGGTGGGCGGATGTTTGGAATCAGCTGGGCTGAGTTTGCTGTTATTTTCCTGGTGGCGGTTTTAATTATTCCGGCGCGCCGGTGGCCTGATGTGGCACGATTCCTGGCGCGGGCGGTAAAGACTGTCCGTGCGCTGGTATGGAAGATTACAGATGCATCGGAACAGATAAAAGACAGACTGGATATGGAATGCCCCATTGATGATATTATAAATACAACAACGCGTGATGTTCTGGACCAAATTTCTGTTCGGCGTAAAAGAACAACGGCGGGACACAAAGGTAATAGGCGGGCGGGCAAAAAATGAAAATGACACTGATGCAGCATTTTGCCGAATTGCGTCGTCGCATTTTATGGGTGGCCTTGATTTTTGCCGCAGGTTTTGGTGCAGGCTGGTTTTTTGCACCCCCGTTGCAGGCGTTTCTGACCCAGCCGCTGCTGGCGGTATGGCCGGGGGGGACAATGCTTTATACCGGTTTGGCGGATGGCTTGATGATACAGTTTTCTCTGGCGACGGGTGTTGCGCTGATGGTCGCCGCGCCGGCGGCGCTGTGGCATGTGTGGGCCTTTGTGGCGCCGGGCCTGAAAAAAAATGAAAAGCGTGTTATATGGCCGATTTTATTGATGTCGCCTGTTTTGTTTCTGGCCGGGGCTGCGTTTGCGTTTTATATTTTATTCCCAATCGCATTTAAATTTTTTGTGGATTTAAATCAGGCGGCCCCAGTGCCTAGTGTTCTAATGCCGGCCGCACGTGATTATCTGTCGTTTGCAATTGGGTTATTAAAAGTCTTTGGGGTGGCCTTTCAATTACCGTTGGTGTTGGTTTTGCTTAACCGCATCGGTGTTCTGCGTCGGTCGGTTGCCGTGCGCATGCGCCGATATGCGATTGTTATGATTGTGGCTGCGGCTGCTATGCTGACGCCGCCTGATGTCGTGTCGCAGATAATACTGGCACTGCCGATGTGGGCGCTGTTTGAAATAAGCATTCTATTTATGCGACGCGACCAATAGCGTTTTGTTTGACGCAAGTTTTATGATATAATTTGCGTGTGAAAAATTTCTGTGGATTTTTGCTGGCAGTCTGCGCAATCTTGGTTGCGGCATGTGACCTGCAGCCGCGTATAATTTCTTTGCCGGATTCGGTGGGTGACTTTATTTCGGATAGATATCCCGCATTGTTGGCCGACCCTGAAACTCAGCCGGAAATATATAACTCGGCGGCGACTGATTATGGTGTTTATGCATCGCCGGAATTATATGGTTCTGTTGAAACGGATGATTATATTTTATATTCCGATATCAATGATTATATGCTGCCAACAGAACAGGCGCCGGCGGCCACGACTGCTCCTGCTTCGTCAGAAGATGAACCGGAACAGGTTATCGGACAATACCATGCGCCCGGGGACAGCGAATCTGATACAAAACCTGCGCCCGGGGCAGAGGCGGTGCCGGATGATTATCTGGTTGTGCCGATGTATGGTGCACCGACGGATTCACGGCAGATAACAGTGGCCAAGGGTGATACGCTTTATTCCATTGCACGCAAGTATGGTGTGGCGGTTCAAGACATTGCGACGCTTAATAAATTATCCGCGCCGTATTCACTGCGTGTTGGGCAAAAGCTACGCGTTCCTGGAAATGGCGACATTGTTGTCGCCGCCGACAAGGCCCCGGCGCCAAAGCCGTCGCCCGCGGTGACACCGGTCGTGGCGGCACCTGTGGCGAAATCACCGACCCCGGCGCGTGTTCAGTTGCAGACCGTAACTGTTGGGGCGGGCGATACCCTATACTCTATATCCCGCAAGTATTCTGTTCCGGTAAATGATTTGGCGGTTATGAACGATTTGTCGGCGCCGTTTCGCCTGACCGTGGGCCAGCGCCTAAAGGTACCAAACCTGCAGGCGGCGGTCGCAAATGTCTCTCTCGCGACAAAGTCTGTTGCGCCAGCGGCCCCGACTAAGGCGGTCAGCCCGGCCAAGGTTGCAGCCCCCGCAAAGCCAGCCCACGCGGGTGGTGGCGCACAAAAGAAAGCGGATAATAAAAACACTGTAAAGAGCAACAGTGCCCAGAAAAATGCGCCGGTACAGAAGGCAAAAATATCATCGGACCCGAAAAAGAAACTGCCTGCGATTGCTGGACGTTCTTCGTCTAAATTTTCATGGCCCGTTCGGGGTAAGATTTTATCCGCATTTGGAACAAAGCCCAGTGGCCTGGTAAACGACGGAATCAATATTGCGGCGAATCGGGGCGCAACGGTTAAAGCGGCAGAAAACGGCGTTGTAGCGTATGCCGGCAACGAAGTAAAAGGTATGGGGAATTTGATAATAATCCAGCATTCGGGTGGTTGGATGACTGTATATGCGCATTTGGATTCGATGGCATTGCGCCGTGGTGCGCGTGTGTCTGTCGGTCAGAAAATCGGAACCGTCGGTGCCACTGGCAAGGTTGATAAACCCCAACTGCACTTTGAAATCCGCAAGGGAACCAAGGCTTATAATCCCGCGCATTATTTAAAGAAGTAGGGTGGACGTTGTCTTGATTGTTCTAAAGAAAAACCGCCAAAGGCGGTTTATATTTTTGGTGGGCGCGCAGGGACTCGAACCCTGGACCCACTGATTAAGAGTCAGTTGCTCTACCAACTGAGCTACGCACCCGATGGGTCTATTCTTTCGAATACCCGCAGATTATATATCTTTTTGTAGCATTTGCAAGAAATTATTATTTCTTTTTACATTGTATGGTTGCCGCCCGTTACACCATATACTTCGGCTGTGGTATATGATGACTCGTCCGATGCCAACAGTACGTACACACCCGCCAGTTCTGCCGGCTGGCCGGCGCGTTTAAGGGGGGTATCCATTCCGAATTCGGGTATTGAGTCTGTGGCGCGTCCGCCTGCAACCTGGAGGGCGGTCCAAATGGGGCCGGGGGCCACAGAATTTACACGTATTCCGCGATAGGCTACCTGTTTTGCCAGGGCGCGTGTGAACGCAACAATGGCGGCCTTGGTCGATGCATAATCAATCAGGTCTTTGCCGGGTTGGTATGCCTGTATCGAAGATGTTGTAATTATTGAGGCGCCCGCCTTTAGCAGGGGAATCGCCGCCCGCGCCATCCAAAACATTGAAAACACATTTATGGAAAATGTGCGGACCAACTGTTCTGTGCTAAGCTTTGAGATGTCTTTGCTGTATTGCTGGTAGCCTGCATTCATAACAATTATATCCAGACCACCCAGTGCCTTGTGCGCACGCTCGACCAGGCGCTGACAAAACTTTTCATCACCCAGGTCGCCCGGGATTAACACCGCGCGTCGGCCCGCTTCTTCGATATAGCGTGCGGTGTCGCGTGCATCGCGTTCTTCGGCCGGCAGATATGATATGGCAACATCGGCCCCTTCGCGGGCATAGGCGATTGCCGCCGCGCGGCCAATTCCCGAATCGCCGCCGGTTATCAATGCACGGCGCCCCGCCAGCCGCCCAGAGCCCTGATAAGTTTCTTCGCCACAGTCCGGTGTCGGACGCATTTTTAAATCGAGGCCAGGGTATGCTTGGCGCTGGCGTGGGTATTTTTCATGATAATATTTAGTTAGCGGATTTTTGCCGGATACGTTCTTTTTCATGCGTTTCCTCCTTGGGGTTATATTTTATATGTATGCAAACAATACCGCCATAGGCATTAAAGCCATTTGTCGCGTTCGGGGTAGGGGAATCCTTACCTATGCAAAGTTGTAAAATGCTTTGCTAGAATTATAGCGTTGACATGAAAACACAAGAAAACACAACCACAACTAAAAAAGGAGAAAAAATGAAAAAAATAGTTATCTCGACATTGGCGGTGCTGATTGCATGCCCGGCATTTGCGGGTGCAAATCAGAACAGCAGCTGGCAGTTGTTTGGCCTGGATCCGTATATCGGCCTGCGTGGTGGCATGGGCTACACCAATGTTAACGTAAAGCACAATGGTCACAAAAAATCCATGGATGACATGGTATACCAGGGTCGTGCAGCGTTAGGTTTGGAAGTATGCGACACTGTCCGCAGCGAAATCGAATGGTCTATTTTCAGCAAAGCTAAAGACAACAAGCGTTATGGCGATCAGCGTTTGAAGACCGAAACAAAGATGCAGACTTTGTTGTGGAACACTTACATGGAATTCGGTTCATATGAAGTTGTTCGCCCGTTCGTTGGTGTTGGTGCCGGTGTTGCGTTCACAAAGATGGACAAGCGCGTAGATGGTATCGGCTCCTGGAGCGACGACAAAACACGCTTCTCTGCAATGGGCAGCTTGGGTGTAACGTTCGACTGGCAGCGTATCGCCGTTGATTTGGCCGCGCGTTATACATATGTTGATATTCAGTCCGGCCTGCATAACATTGGCGGTGATTTGGGTATTCGCTTTATGTTCTAATGCCTAATCGCCGCTGCGCAATGCGCGGCGGCGATTAGTAGTTGTTTCAGAAAAAACAAACCGCGCGATGGCCGCGGTTTGTTTTTATTAAAAAATCCCGCATTGCGGGATTTGTATTTTAAGACAACTGGGCCAGGGCAATTTTGCCAAGGAAGGCTGCCTCGATATCGCCCAGCAGCGATTTTGTTCCCTCGTCCAGGTCGTCATCTTCCAGCAGGTCTTCGGTGCGAGATATAATTTGTTCACACATTTTAACCAGGTCGCGGCTAATCAGCTTAGGGGCCAGCAAATCCGGCTTAAAGACTTTCTTTTCACCGCGTGCCATAAAATAACTTTCGGCCAGGCTGTCCGCCCATGTGTCAACATCTTCGGTTAGGCGGTCGAAGAGCAGGTGCTGGGCATAGTTGTCCGTAGACCAGTGGTTTATTTTACAAGCATATTTAAATGCGACTAGATTTTGTAACAATTCATACATTTTTCATCCTCCTTTTGCATTGTGATTTTACCAACATACCAGGCGCGAAGTTATAGGATAATAAACTGGCGCTATGTGCATGAAATCTGGGATTTTTTTGGGAATTCAAACCTGGCGAAAATGCGAAAAAAATATTGTACAATGTATTTCGTAACCAAAAGGAAAAAGGAGACCTTTATGAAAAAACTTGTTAAGAAAATGTTTATGTTTACATCCGTTCTGGCGGCGGCTGCGATACTGAGCGGTTGTACCACAATGTGCGGTCAGAAAAAGAAACACGTAAAGCCGGCGGCTGCGACGGAAACCGTTGTTTTCTATCAGACATATGAACAGGCAGACATCAATCGCGTTTCAGCAAAAATGTACACCCACAGCAGCCATGGTGGCGAATCGAAAATGGGATACATCAAGTTTGTTGAAACAGACAGCGGCCTGAAAATGGATGTTGATTTGAAAGACCTGCGTCCGGGCGTAACATACACTGTTAAAATCTATCAGTGCGGCAGCTGCAACAACGACAGCATGTGCTGTGACAAGTCCAGCATGCCTATCAGCCTGCCGAAGTTGAAGATTGAAAAGAGCGGCCGTCTGGAAGAAACGTTTATCATCCGTGGCCTGACTGCGGCGCAGCTGAACAACGCGAAGATTTATCTGGAACGTGACGGCGGCTACAAAGCAGCATGGGGTACATTTGACCGTGGCATGATGCTGTAATCTGTCTGGCAGCATAAGTTCATGGGTATGCGCCCCGGAATTATCCGGGGCGTGTTTTTTATAAATTTACTTTAAGAAAAATTTCCTATATGATAATCTTGTCCCCAGATGGGGATGAGAAAGGCGACAGCTGTTTTGATTGGAATTATTGGTGGAATGCTTTTTCCACGCGCGTCGTCTTGTATGCAAAATATTGTGTCTGATATTTACGGGGACTATATGAATATCGCTGCTGATACGTATCTTGCCGCGGGGGTGATTGTAGACGTCGAAAGCATGCATATCACTTCATCAGTCAGATTAGAAAATGCAGCAGAAATACAAGCCGATATTTATGTATGTGACAACTGTGATTTTCATATAAAGAATTCAGGTAAAATTTCCGGGAATATACATTTAGGCAGTGGGGCCGAAATGGTTCAGATTATCCGCGACAGGGAAGATATAACATATCTTAATGTGAACGGGCCGTATGTTGTGCTGGCCGATGGGGTAAGTGCAATTTCATGGGACGAGTTATCATTGCTTGGGGCGAATGCGGGAACGTTAGTTTTGCGTAATAGTGAAATTGTATTTGGCGATTCGGTTCCACGGCTTGCCGCGTTTAGTAGTGATGTTTCACGCGTAGTATTAAACGGTGTAATAACGCTAAATATATCAGAAGATTATTTATACAGCGACAGTCCTTTGATGCGTAATGTTGCCGGTGACGCAACCGTTGTATTCAGCGGTACTGCACCTGGGCCGCTGCATGTGTTCAATGCGGATATTCGTGATGGTGACCTGTATGTAAAGCTGTTACGGGAAACCGATTATTATAAAATACTGGGTAATGATACGGGACGGATGCTGAATATTGTTCGTGATATTTTGCCCGATGACAAGCTGCTGGGGCGCTTGGATATGGCGCAGACAATGGATGAGTTAAATCATATAATGAAAAGTAGTATCGCGCTTAATCCGATTCGCCTGGCTAGCAGTGCTCGTATTCTGGACGGCTTTTTGATAAATGGAATAAAATTCGACACATCCGGCGATGCAGGGCTTGTTACACTGGGCGCCAGGCCAATTTATATTTATTCCGACGATATTTCTATATATGCATTGTCTGCGGACTTTTCACTGACGCCGGTCAAGGGGTTGGATGTCGGCGTATCCGGATATGGTGCGCGTGCCACATCTGATGACGGGATAAATAATTTTTCAGCCGATATGTATGGCGCAAATTTTGGTGTTAAGTATAGCGGTTCATATCTGCGCAGTCGTTTTGTGCTCGGGGCTACGTATTCTGAGTTTCTGGTTCCTTATATATTTGACGGCAATAGTATAAAGGATGAAGCAAAAGGTCTGTCTTTGTATGGCGTTGCGGATTTGGGTATTTTACTGGGCGGGATAGAGCCCTATGTCGGCATTGAATACAGACGTGATAAGATATTGGATGTCATTGAAGTGCAGGTTTTACCCCGCACTGGGTTCGAGGCTGAATTCATATCCGGTGGGGTTGATTTGGAATATCGCTATAAAATAAATGCGGCAATAAACTCAGCCAATGAAATTCATATCGGGGCTGGGGCCGGTTTCTGGTCGGATGACGATATGGCCGGCGGTGATATCACAGTTGGCGTTGCCCACGATGACAATGGTGCAGCCTACATGTTTTCGATATCCGCCAAAATTAAATTTTAATCGGCCAGTTCGCCACGTAATGAGGCCTTGTTGGCAGCTGTAATCTTTATTGCCGCAATTGGCGCCGGCGCTGCATCGGTGGATGCAACGATGCATTGCTGCATATATGGCGTACGATATACCAGATGCCGTCCCGTTTTATCGGGCCCCTCGCATAGGCATTCCAGCGTTCGTCCGACACATGATTCGTTAAATGTTCGCTGAATGTCGTTCAGGGCATCGTCAAGCAGCGCCAGACGCGCCGCCTTGATGTTTTCTGGGATTTGGTCTGGCATTAGGCTGGCCGCGGTATGGGGGCGGGGCGAATATTTGAAAGAATATGAATTTATATATTTTATTTTGCGTGCGATTTCCTGTGTCATCGCAAAGTCTTGGTCTGTTTCTCCGGGGAAGCCTACGATAAAATCACTCGATATCTGAATGTCTGGGCGTGCTGCTCTTAATTTGTCAACTATATCTATATATAGATTTAGCTCATAAGGGCGATTCATTCTTGTCAATACATTGGGGCTGCCGCTTTGTATAGGCATGTTAAGGAACGGCAGCAATTTTGCCTCTGTTCTAAACATATCGATTAAGTCATCCGTCATTTCGGTTGGATAGCTGGATGTAAATCTAATACGTCGTATTTCGGGCAGGGGCGCCGTGGCGCGAATTAAATCCGACAGTCTGTATGTTTTGCCGTCGCTGTCTGTATATTTATAGCCATTTACATTTTGCCCCAGGAAACATATTTCAATTGCCCCTGTGTCGGCCGCATGTTTACAGTCCCGGATTACGTCCTCAAAGGGTCTTGATACTTCGCGGCCGCGTGTGTAGGGCACAATGCAATACGTACAGCAATGGTTGCATCCTTCCTGTACGGGGATATAGGCGACTGTGGGTGATTGGCTCATTTGCGGCAGTTCGTCAAACTTTTCAAGTCCGCCCAGGTCGATGTTTAGCAGTCTGGCATCGGGGTTTTCTAAAATCTCTGGCAGTTTGTGATAGCTTTGTGGCCCCAGTACAAAGTTTAGCTCAGGGATGCGTTTAAAGGCATGGGCGCCGGCCTCGCGGGCGACGCATCCGACAATACCGAACAAGGCATCGGGCTTTTTTGCGCGGCGAATACGCCCCAGGGCGGAAAATACCTTATCCGTTGCCTTGGCGCGAACCGCGCAGGTATTAAGAATAATTATATCTGCATCCGAGACTTCATGTGTTTCAACCAAGCCGCGTTGGGATAACATTGACGCAATACGCTGGCCGTCATACACATTCATCTGGCAGCCGAATGTTTTTATAAAAAACTTTTTCATTGGGGCGCCGCGTAATTTATTTTTTCTTTGTGCGTTCTGCACGCTTTAGCATAACCGCTGCTTTTTTAGCGTGGACTTTTTGATACGTGCGGGCAAGTTCACGGTGTCTGCTGATAATGGGGGTATCCGCGACTTCTTTAACGCCATATACAACGCCGGTAATAGGATTGTTTTCAATTATAGTTACGATTTTCATTTTCATTTCTTTTCCTTTTATAGTTTTTTAACCCAACTTTTTGCGCAACAGTTCGTTTACAACCGCCGGATTTGCTTTGCCGCCGGTGGCTTTCATTACGCCGCCCACAAAGAACCCAAGCAGGCCTGTTTTGCCCGCGCGATACTGTTCTACCTGGGCGGTGTTTGCAGCGATTACATCATCAACGGCTTTTTCAATAGCGCCCGTATCGGTAATTTGTTGCATGCCGAATTTTTCAGCGATATCTGCGGGCGTGCCGCTTTCGCCGTCCAGCATTTTTATAAATATCTCCTTGGCCTGTTTACCGTTTATAGATTTATCGGCAATCATATCTACCAATTGTGCCAGATTTGCCGGTGTGATAATTCGCGGCATCCCAGGCTCAGCTGTATCCACAGCGTTTTTTTCATCCCAGTTTTCAGGATGCGCAAACAGTTCTGATATCATCCAGTTGGCGATGGATTTTGCGCGTGATTTTTTGTCGCCGACGGCCGCGTCAAACCAGCGGGATATATCTGTGCTTTCCGTAAGGCGTGTTGCGTCATATTCAGCCAGCCCCAGTTCATTTACATATCGCGCACGTGTCGCCGCGGGCAATTCAGGCATGGTTGCACGTATCCGCTCGATTGTTGCGTCGTCTATTTCCAGCGGCAGCAAATCCGGGTCCGGGAAATAACGATAGTCTAATGCATCCTCTTTACTGCGCATTACGGATGTTGTGCCGTCCGATTGTGAATAACGCATGGTGTCTTGCGATACAACACCACCCGATTCGTATAATTCGATTTGACGACGTGCCTCGTATTCGATTGCGGATTTGATGAACTTAAAAGAAACCATATTTTTTGTTTCGGTGCGTGTGCGGAACTCTGTGGAGCCGACAGGTCGAACAGAAACATTAACGTCGGCACGCATGGAACCTTCTTCCATGTTGGCCTTTGACACACCCAGGGCGCGTGCAATTTCGCGTATTTCGCGCAGGTATCTTTCCGCTTCGTCCGGGGATGAGATGTAAGAGTTGTTTTCAGGATTTTTTACGTCCAAAAACGTTACTATTTCAAGTAATGCAACGCCCGTGCGGTTATAGTCTGCGAAAGATTTTGTCGGATGCACATCATGTTTTAATTTTCCCGCATCCTGTTCCAGGTGGGCGCGCTCGATAAATATTTTCTTCGGTGTGCCATCGTCGCCCATAATTTCAACCCAACCGCGGCCGACAACCGGTGGCTGGTCTGCGGGCTGTGATATCTGATATCCCTGGGGCAGGTCGGGGTAGAAGTACTGTTTACGGGCAAACGTGCTGTGTCGTGATATTTCGGCATTTAACCCCAGGCCCATTTTGATAGCCTGTTCGACGCAGTATTCATTTAATACCGGCAACATACCGGGCATTGCACAGTCAACCATTGACACCTGGGTGTTTGGCGAAATGCTTGGGTTATAGTCGGCGGATGCGCCGCTGAATAATTTGGAATCAGACAGTACTTCTATATGTGTTTCCAGCCCGATAACCAATTCCCAATCACAAGTTTTGCCCTTTATCGTAAACATTTCTTCTTTTTCCTTGCTTTTTATATTTTAGTATCTTATTATGCGTCTCGCAGTTGGCTAGGTAGCTCAGTTGGTAGAGCAAGGGACTGAAAATCCCTGTGTCGGCGGTTCGATTCCGTCCCTAGCCACCAGAAATTTTATGGCGTTTGCCATTTTTTTTATTTCCCCATTATTTTGGTTGGACGATTATCAAGTGCGGCGGCGGTTTCAATAAGCTTAGCCAGGCCCAGTACACGCATATCGGCAAATCGCGGACCTACAACCTGCAGCCCCAGCGGTAAACCGTTTTCTGCCATGCCGGCCGGAACGCTGCATGCCGGTACCCCGGCCAGGTTCATTGCAACCGTAAACAGGTCCAGTGCGTAATATTCCAACGGCGACAGGTCCGAGTCCAGCGGCAACGCCGTTCCGGATGCCGACGGGCATACGATTAAGTCACACTTTTCAAAAGCGTCGCGGAAGCTGTCCGCAATCATGCGACGTACGCGCGCCGCCTGCATGAAATAGACATCATACGACTCGCTGCTTAGAACGGCGGTTCCAATAATCATGCGGCGCTTTACCTCGTCGCCAAATCCGGCGGCGCGTGTTTTCTTGTATGTATCGATTAAATCTGCACCGTCCACGCGCAGACCGTATTTCATACCGTCATATCGCGCCAGGTTAGAAGATGCCTCGGCCGGGGCGATTATATAATATGCCGCCAATGCGTCCAGGATATTCGGAATAGATACCTCGACTATTTCTGCGCCCATGGATTTTAAATCGGCAATTCGTGCATCAAAGGCTTTCTTCATGTCGGCGCTGATTTCTACGTCTGCGAATTCCTTTATCACACCTATGCGCAGTGTTTTTGGGACCAGGGCGGGAACTGTTGCGCTGACGTTGATGTCTTCTGTGCGGGCGCTGGTCGATTCCTTGGGGTCATGGCCCGCCATAACGGCCAGCAGGGCCGCCGCATCGTCAACGGTACGGGCAATTGGGCCCGGTGTGTCCAGACTGGATGCGAATGCAACGCAGCCCCAGCGGCTGCATATTCCGTATGTTGGCTTCATCCCGACCAGGCCTGTGATAGATGCCGGGAATCGGATAGAGCCACCTGTATCCGTACCGGTTCCGCCAATCGCCAGACCGGATGCGATTGCAGATGTTGCACCCCCGGACGAGCCGCCCGCAGTCAGGCGTTTTTCCATTTGCCATGGATTGACAGGTGCACCGAAATAGCTGGTCTTGCTGAACGTGCCCATGGCGAATTCATCCAGGTTTGTTTTCCCCAGCAGTACGGTGCCACTGTCTATAAATTTTTGTGAAATTGTTGACTCGTATTCCGGAATAAAGTTTTCCAGCATGCGTGATGCCGCCGTTGTGCGTATGCCGCGCGTGGCAAACAAATCCTTCATCCCAATCGGCAGTCCGTCCAGTGCCAGTGCACTGTCCGTGGCATAGCGTGCATCTGCCGCGGCCGCATCAGCCAGCGCGCGTTCCGGTGTAACGGTGATATAGCAGTTTAAATCCTTGCCGAATTTTTCAATGCGGTCCAGATAGGCGCGTGTTAGTTCGGTTGCGCTTATCTCGCGCTTTTTTAATTTTTCCAATGCCTGGGTAATCGTCAAATCAATCATTGTTATATCACTTCCTATTGTTGTCTTTTGTTTTGATGTTGCCGTTATTCGTCCATAACTTTGGGAACTGCAAAATAGCCGCGGCTGACGCCCGCCTTGTCCGGGGCATTCGCCAGAACCGCATCACGGATGTTTCCATCGGTTACCATATCCGCACGGCGCGGTGCCGCATGCTCTGCCGGGGAAATCATTGGGGTAATACCGGTGGTATCTATTTTCTGTAATTTATCCAGCCATTCAACGACCGAGTCGATATTCATTTCCTCCAGCTTTTCGTCTGAAATTTCAATTCGTATCAAGTCTGCGAATTTTCTTAATTGCTGCTTGCTAAACGCCATGTTTCATCCTATATTAAATTACATGAGGATTATATAATGATTTTGCCAGATTTCAAGGCTTTTCCGCGCACGGGACGCATTATTGGACTTGACTGGGGCGCACGTCGTACGGGTGTCGCGGTATCCGATGCATCGCGCGAATTTATATTTACGCGTCCGGCGATTGTAACGTCTCGTGGCGACGTGATGTGGGCGCGGCGTGTTGCAGATATTGCACGTGATGAAAATGCGGTCGGAATTGTTATCGGGCGACCGGTTCATTCTGACGGTACTGTTTCGGAAATCATGGATGATATTATGCGCAATGCCACGGAACTGTGCACATACGTCGATTTGCCTATATGTTTTATAGACGAAAATTTAACAAGTTTTGCGGCCCAGGAATCAATGGGACGCGTAAGGGTATCTGATATAAAGCGTCGTCTGGATTCGGAGGCGGCACGTGTGATTTTAGAAAACGCCATTGCAATAATAAACAGAATCCGGGACTAAAAAATCCCGGATTTCATGTATATAGATAGTTTTTTTACTCTTCTTTTTTATCCGGAATTTTTCCGTCCGCCGACAGCAGCACCGCAATCCAACGGGTTGAGTCAAACTGGGCGGTGATGATAAATGTCGCAACCAGCAGGGGTACGCTGAAAAACATTCCGGCAATTCCCCACAGCATTCCCCAAAAGACCAGGTTTATAAGTATCGCCAGTGTCGAAAGGTTTAATGTTTTTCCGGTTAATTTTGGCTCTAGTATATTTCCAAAAATAATCTGTAGCGCAATCAGACCCGCCGCGATCAGAATAGGCTGCTGTAGGGTGGGGGCGTTTATAAGTGAATAAAGTATCGGCAGGCTGCATGCGACAATGGCGCCTATGGTCGGGATATAGCTGGTTATGAATACGATGAAGGCCCATACACCTGCAAATTCCAGCCCCAGCGAGCGTAACCATATATACGACAAAACACCGGTTACGGCTGATATGAATGTTTTTACAAACAGATATTTTTTCATGTTGGTATCAATGCTGGAGATTATATAGCGCATTTTTTTTGATTGGCGCTTGTTGGGGAACATTGACGCGAATTTACGGTTAAACGTGCTTTGTTCCACAAACATAAACAGCATATAGACAATAATCATTCCGATTGTTGTTGCAATCGATGCAGCCGATATGCCCACATTGGGGGCAACTTTGCTGATGTTGGGGATTAAGGATGCGTCAAACTTAACGCCTATCTTGGCCGATAGATATTCCCCCAGCGTCAGGATTTTTGACTGCATCGCCGGCAGGGCCGCAATCAGTTCTTCGGACATGGGACGAATTTGTGTAATGAATAGATATATTGCACCACCAATTGTTGCCGCCGCCAGTATGCCCGATGTCCAATCGAATATGCGTGTGGGAATCGGATATCTGCCGTCGCGTGTTTTGTTAAAAGGGAAGACCTTGCGATAATATGCGCTGATTGCATTTATTAGATACCACATAAATGTTGCGACCAGCAGCGGTATAAATATAGAGCGGCCCAGCCATAGCAGAAATATTATTCCGACAAATAAAATAAGTCCGTTTGACATTTTATAAAATCCTTCTAGCCCAGAGAATCATGCACATAGCGCGTTTTTTTACTGTGTGTTTTCCGGTGCGTTTTGTGTTGTTGGCGCAATATTGTATGCGGGCGTTTTATTGTTGTGACTAAGTGAAAAATATGTGATTGTTGCCACCAGTGTAATCACGTTTATAATAATTGCGGTTGTTGCATATATGCCCCCGATATTTTTACGCATATACTGGCTGCCGGTTACTGCGGACCATATCGCAAACACCAGGCCCAATCCAAATGTTAGCAGTATTGCGTTAAAGCCAAATGTAAAGCCGGATATAATTATCATTACAACCAATACCAACGCCGCGTGCCATGGGCGCGATATTACCCAGTTGGTAAAGCGCGCATACCAAGCGGGGCGCACGTCCATTACATTGGCCCGGCCCGGTGCGTCATCCATTAAGTAGCCGGGTATCCATAGCATACAGAAACCAAATGGCGCGGTCGCCAGGGTTTTCCACATCGAGACGCCCATTGCGCGTATGCGGCGATATTTGGCATACAGGTTTCCGATAAATATTCCGCAAAGGTATAGATAAAACAGTGCCAGTAAGATAATTATAGCCAGAAAAGTTGCAGGTGAATATGATTCAAGCCACAGCAGTTGCATCATAATAGGCTGAGCGTTGTAGGCAATTATAAATGTTGATGCAATGAATGCGACGGATGTAATCAGCGTCTGGGCATTCGATATTGCGACAAAGCTGCGTCGGTCCAGGTTTTCAAGCGGGAACTTGCGAAGGAGCCAGCCTGTTGCACCTAAGAATGCGGCCAAGACTATTATCACCCCACGCGTGCTTGCCGTTGGTGCCCCCAGCAGGCCGGCCAATGCCGATGCCGCCGTCATTAGTACAAAAGCTATTACCGCGAACAGGGCGGGGCGTGTTAGCAGCCAGGATACAAGTCTGTTATTTTTCTTTTCTGCCATTTTAAAAATCCTTATGTTTATATCCGTATATTTTATCATAACTTTGCGGTGCTTCAAAACGAAAACGGAGCGCATGGCCCCGCTTGGTACTTACACGATTTTGCCGTCGCGCAGAACAGTTTCAGATGTGGGCTCTGCCAGTTCGGTAAAGTTCTTTTGATGACTAATAAATACAAACGATGTTTGCTTCATTTCATGCATTACCTGTGCAATAAGTTTTTGGGTCGCGGCGTCCGCGCCGGAGTCCGGCTCATCAAGTATGGCCAGACGTGGCTGCGTCATCAGCAGGCGAAGCAGCATCATGCGCTTTCTCTCGCCGCCGGAAAATCCGACATTAACACTGCGGTTAAGCCATTCTTTTGGAATCTCGAGGTGCGCGCGCATCTGTTCAAGGCGTGCTAAAAATTCGCCCATAGATAGGTCGCGGCCCGTTTGAAAGTGTGCATGTGCGGCGGCGGAATGCTTTAGAAAGCTGAGCCAGGTAAGGCCCGGGATTTCCGGAACGTTTTGCGCACCTAGGAATATTCCGCGCAAAGCACGCGATGTTGCGTTTTCTGTTGTTATGTCGCATTCGTCAAATATTATTTTGCCGGAATCTATTTTATATCTCTCGTCGCCGGCGATTACCCCGGCCAATGTTGATTTGCCAGAGCCGTTGCGGCCCGATATCAAATGGCGTGCACCCGCCGCCACATGCAGATTTATATCCGACAGCAAAGTTTTTCCGTCCATGGAAACGGACAGTTTTTTTATTTCCAACATGTTTTTTGTCCTGTTATATATAGCGGATTATATCATAATTTACTTGCGTTGCAATCGGGGTGATTTTATAATTACCTAGTCAGCAGGTGTTCTGTTGATGGGTGTGAGAACCCTTTTCTGGCGTCACGAAGGATACAAAGGACGCGCAAGCGCCTTTTTGCATATAGTGACGACTTACCCCGGCCCGGGCTGGGGGGCGGCGAATATAAAAGAATAAGCCCACAATTTCCAGAAGTTGTTCTCAACCCCCAGCCACCAGATTTATTTTGGTGGTTTTTTGATTCGAAAAAACGAAGGGGTGTGGATTGAGAAAATTTATTTTTGCAGCAGCAACTATGTTTTGGTGCTGTGGGGCTGACGCGATATATGTCAACCTGACGGCCAGTTGTTCTTCGGGAATGGCTAGTTGCATTATAGACAAAGACGTCTGCTATTGGTGTGGGACGGGAAAGCCACCGGGTAACTGTACAAAGGGTTATGCCGGATGTGGGACCGCGTCTTATATAATCGCGCCGGGGGCCTATGATGTGCTTTATACGGCGGATGGTTTTTATGGTTATACATGTTCGGCTGCTGGCTGGCAAAAGTCGCGTCAGGATGGTTCATGTAGGGAAACAGAATATTTTCATCATGGTGCATCTACATGCATGAAGTGTCCAACGACAGGGTTTGTTGGCTCTCATCCGGAAATTGGGATAAACCAGGAGATAGTCGCCAAGGTCGGATTTAACCGGCATTCGCTGGGGGTTGAATATTGCTGTATTTCCTATATGCAGGGGGTAATTTACACGGATGATACGGGTGAATATAATCTGGATGGCAAATGTTGCTATTCAGGCGACGAACCGTCTGGTGGCCAGCCCGACGATAACATCGCCTGGTGTCACTAGTGCCCCAGGGCCATTTGTATCAGCTGTTTTGATTCAACCAAAAATTCCATAGGCAGGCGCGATATTACCGGTGTGGCGGCGGCCCCTATGATAAGGGCTGTCGCGGTGTCGGTGTCTAGTCCCCCCATTTCAAGATAGCGCAGCACATCCGCGTTTATTGCGCCGGTTGTGGCCTCGTGGCTTTGTGTGTTGTCCGGATTTGCGTGAATTATTGTAGGCAGTGTGTTTGCGGTCGCCGCGTCGCCTATAATACGCGTATCGCATTTTGATGCGTTTTTTCCACCGTGACCCGCAAAGGATACCAAGCTGCGGAATGTCTGGCGGGATGAATCCAGTGCAACGCCATAAGAGACGATGTTTGATACAGTATCGTCCCCGATATGCACCATTTTGGTGCCGGTATCGGCCATTTGTGCGCCGCGTGTAATGCTTAGCGAGTAAAAATCACTGCGGGCACCGCGGCCGGCCAGAATCGTTGAGGGATATTTCCAGGTTATAGCGCTGCCTATTTCTACCTGGGTCCAGAGGATTTCGGCGTCTTCTTCTGCGCGGCCACGTTTTGTTACAAAATTTAAAATTCCGCCTTGGTTTTTGCCGTCTTTGAATTCGCCCGGGAACCAGTTTTGAACAGTGGCATATCTTACGCGTGCACCCTTTAGTGCTACGATTTCAACAACGCCGCTATGCAGTTGGTGGCCCGGTCTGCGTGGTGCGCTGCAGCCTTCCATATATGATAATTCGGCGCCGTTGTCTGCGATGATAAGTGTGCGTTCAAACTGACCGATTTTAGCGGTTTCAATGCGGAAATAGCTGGCCAGGTCGATTGGGCATTTTACATTTGGCGGAATATAAACAAATGTGCCATCGGAAAATGCCGCGGCGTTAAGCGCCGCGAAAAAATTATCTGAGGCCGGCACAACCGTGCCCAGATACTTTTTTACCAAATCCGGATATTCGCGTACAGCGTCCGACATTGGCATAAATATTATTCCTAGACGGCGCAGCTCGGCTGTATAAGAAGTATGGACCGAGCGGCTGTCAATAACGGTGTCGGTCGCCATGCCGAGCAGGGCGCGGCGCTCCGATTCCGGCAGGCCCATTTTTTCATATGTCGCCGCCAGGTCCGAGTTATCAATGGACGCGGGATTGTTGTAATAGTTTAGCGCATCGTAATCAATAGGCTCGTATTCGAAGTCGGCCCAGTGCGGTTCCTGCATATTATGCCAGGCATGCAGCGCATCCAGGCGCCATTGCAGCAGCCAGGCCGGCTCGCCCCGGTCGGCGGCTATTTCTTGTACGATGTCATCGGTTAGCTTTGGCATGATTATCCCTGGGTCGCCAGTTGTTTTGCCTGGGTAAAGAATGTTAGCGACTGGCCCAGCAGGCCGTCTGTAAATGTTGCTGCAAGAATTCCGTCCGGCTCGGTCGTGCTTAGGTGCTGCAGGAAATTATCGGCACGGCGAATGTAATTATCAACATGGCGGCCGATTTCGCTGTCTAGTTTTATGCAGCGGCGCAGTTTTTCCAACGCAAACGGATTTTTCGCGTATTCGTCCATAATCCCCCCCAGGGCACGCCACAGCGGATGCTCGGTCGTGTTGCGGGGCATTATGTCAATTGCCGCCATTATAGGTATAAGGTTTTGCAGTAAATCCTGATAAATCATTTCTGCGTTTTCAGCCACGGCGTTTGTTGCCGATTTGTTTTTCAAAACCGCCTGCATTTTTACAATCAGGTTATACTGATGTGTTAATGTCTTCTTTATCTCACGCAGGCGCATGCCCATTATTGCGCATATACCCGCGGTAAAAATGGATGCGGCGCATGTTATGATGATACTGGTTAAAATAATATTGTCATGCATTTGTCGTGTCCCTTGATAGATATACCCACCGGGCGAAGTATAGCATCTTTTCCCGATTCGTGCGATTTTATCTTTTGCGGCCTTTTTAGCCCTTGCACAGATTCGGTCAAGTTGTTATAATAAGCATAAAATATATATAATTTACAGGAAAGGAAAATAAACATGTTCCGCAAGGTTTTGATTTTTGCCATGTTTGCAACGGCGGCCGGCTATTGTTTTGCAGCAAACGGTTTGCCGCAGGTTGTCACCTCAGAGGTGTTTTATTCCGAGGATAAGATGCTGGAACGCGGTGGCGAGTATGAGGATATAACACAAACGCAGGGCGAAGAGTATTATGAGCAGGCACCGGCACCGGTTCAGACAGAGGTTCCGGCATGGCCGCTGGCGGGGTCGGATGCCGATATTGAGGTTGCATGTGAATCCGGTCTGTGCTCAAAAGACAAGCAGGAGGATAACATTCGCATTGTCTCGAAGATAGGGGCGGATTTGGTTGTTGAAAATAATTTCAACATGGGCACGCGTGGTGAATTCGGTGGCTGGTCTGGTGGGGCTAATATGCTGCATGGAACGCAAATACCGGTCGGATTTGATGATGAATGCAACAATGGGTCTGAAATGCCGTTGCTGCATCGCGAGGTTTTGGAAGACGATGGCGGAAATATTTTGACCGTATCGCGCAGTAATCGGAAAAATTGTGGCGGATATGCAGATGGCTATGCCGCGTATGCTGCGAAAATGGGTTTTGTGCCGACTGATACGGAAAATGGCGCCGCCGCTGCGGGCGCTGGGGCATCCGACGCGGTAGAAGGTGAGATTGCCGTTGATTTGTCCGCCGATGCAGAGGCCCCGGTCGCCCTGCAGGACCAGGTTCGTTCATGGGTGGTTGCCAACGGCCAGACCCTGCGCGAGGTTTTGCAGAACTGGTGTGACAAGGAGGGCTGGGACCTGGTATGGACGACCTCGCGTGAGTATCCGATTGAGGCCAGCGCCGTATTTAAAGGACGCTTTGTTGATGTGGCCAGTGCGTTGGTTCGTAATTTTGGTCGTGCAACGCCGGTGCCGTATGCAAAGTTTTATAAAGGGAACCGCGTGCTGGTGATTTCGACAAACGAAGAATAAAATATCCGTACGCCGTAGGAGAAACAGATGAGAAATCCGATAAAAGTTTTTATAGCAGGCAGTGTGATTTGCGCGCTGGCGGCGGGATGCACAACGCGTCAATCTGCAAAGATGTCCGCGGCCGTTGACCAGGATTTTATAAACGCATACGATGCGTTTGAAATGTCCAAAACACCGCGCGCCAAGGTTGCCAGCAGTGATACTGTTTCCATGTCGGAGGGGGTATGGCTGGGGAACAAGTCAACCGTGCTGGAGCATCGTAACAATCTGCCGGGAAAGTTTGAAACGGATACAGGCGTTACTATTTTGTTAAATGAACCTGTCGGTCTTCAGGTGGTTGCAAATGATATCAATTCCATTACGGGTATTCCGGTAAAAATTGACAGCCAGGTTGATGCAGAAAAGCTTAGAAAAACGATGAATGTCGCATATACGGGAAAGCTGTCCGGTCTGCTTAGCCAGATTGCGACAGACCTGGACCTGTTGTGGTATTATGATAAAGAAGCTATTGTTTTTTATGAAACAGAAACCAAGACATTCACGCTGTATGCGCTGGGGACGGATGTATCTTATCAGTCTTCTGTTCAAACGGATGACGGCAATCAGGTGTCGCTAGAATCCACATTAAAAGAATGGGATGAGGTAGAGCAGGCCATTGCCGCAATCATTGGCAAGGCGGCCAATGCTGATTTCACCGTATCGCGCAGCTTGGGCACGATTACAGTTACCGCACCGCCGTCGGTTCAAAACCGTGTGGGTGAATATATTGCGCGTCAAAACAAGCGCTTGTCGCAGTTGGTTACAATAGATGTTAAGGTGCTGCAGGTTTCGATTTCCAACGATTCGGCGTTTGGATTGAATCTGGCGGCGGCAATTAATTCTACGTCTGGGCTGAATATTGTTGCGAATCCGAAAAACAATTTGGCGACCCAGGATGCCAGTTCTATGAACATTGCGGTTCTGTCAAATGCGGTATCGGCATTGACTGGGGCGACGCATCTTGAAAATGGGGTTGAGGTTGGTGGTGCATACACCGCAGACCAGATTCGTGACGGCAGCCTGTCGAGTGTCGCGGGCAGCAATGCCCTGATTCAGGCATTGGCAAAGCAGGGTAAGGTCTCCCTGGTAACCAATGTTGGTGTTACAACACGTAACAACCGTGTGGCGCCCGTTACAAACACGCGTACAACGGGATATATCAAACGATTCGAGTCGCGCAACTTTACAACCGTGGAATCGAGTACCGTAGATCAGGACGATTTGGAAACCGGTTTTTCGATGCAGTTGCTGCCGAACGTGTTGGAAAATGGTAAGATTTTGCTGCTGTTTAAGATTTCCGTACGCGAGCTGCTGCGTATGTCGACCCAGACAATAGGGGAGGTTACATTGCAGTTGCCGGAGGTTGAAGAGCGCAGCTTTATGCAGGAAATTATAATGGAATCCGGCCAAATGTTGGTTGTGTCCGGCTTTGAAAAGCAGACGGGCAGTGATACAAGATACGGCCTGGGTGACCCGGACTTTATGGCGCTGTCGGGCTCTCGCGAGACATCGGGTCAGCGTGATGTGCTGGTTGTAATCCTGACGCCGCAGGTATTGGTCAGCCCAATGGATTCAGAGCGCGCCATACAGCAGCACTGGGGGGCACCGCTGAATTAATCTTAAAAAGAGTGCTTTTAGACAGCCCAGGGTTCCCTGGGCTGTTTTTTGCTTTTTTCAACTTGTAAAAAAACGCGCAATCTCTTATAATACCTAGCGTGCAGGGCGGGTATAGACTGCCTAAAAAAATGGGACGATTTTCTTAAGCGTATTTTTGCTCTGAAAAATCTCCGATTTCCGCCACATTTTATCCCCCGTTTTTGCCGAATTAAATCGTCCACTTTTTTTCTCTTTTATTATTCTGCTGCGTTTGTGTACCCCGGGCCCATGGTGCCGGCTATACCTGTTCTGCATCCAAGCAATATACTTCGTGTACATCCGGATATTATATGAATAGAACTGGTGCCGGAAATGCATGTATCGCGTGCTCAACGGTTTCGTTTACCGATTCCGGTACAGACTATACAACCGACACCAGCGCCTGTACCGCCACATCCCAGACGATAAATGTCGCACAGGCCGTCAGTAACGGTTCCGGTTCATGCAAACAAAATCAGACCCGAACTGGCTCGCGCAATGGGACGCGTACAAAGACGCGAACCTGCTACCGTACGGGTGGGGCGGGCGGTACAAATGGTGCGTCGGCTTGTACCGGTTCGACGAATTGTACTGGTTATTCTTATACCGGCTGGTCTTATACGGGATGCTCTTATACAGGCTGGGCTAACAGTGGTGCGGCGTATAGCTGTAGTTATAGCTGTAATAGCGGCTACTATTTAAGTGGCAGTTCCTGTTATGCATGTAGCGGTGTGTCCTGGCCGGAAAGCAGCACAGATACAGGGTATGATAGCGGTACAGATACACGAACAGATACGGAAAACATAACCGGCGGTACACGTACGCGCAGCAAGTCGCGTTCAAAAACGCGCAGTCGCCAACGCAGTATGTCGCGCACATGCTATCGTACGGGTGGTGCGGGTGGCACAAACGGTTCGTCGGCCTGTACCGGTTCTAATTGCGGTACGTGGTCTTATGGTGAGTGGGGCGCCTGGAGTGATTGGTCGTATGGCGCGTGGTCATACGGTGCGTGGTCATATTCTTGCGATTCATCACATCATCTTGTGGGAACGGAATGCGTCGCCAATACTATGGCGTGTGCTGGAAATCTTAGCGGTGCCACCGGCGGAAACGCCACATGGAACGGCAGCGGCTGGGTGTATACCGGTTGCTATAAAGACTGTGCCGAAGGCGGTATTGCGTATGGTTATTCATACTATAACGGCAGCACTTGGGGCGCCTGTCGTCCGGTGGACGCCCACGACGGGTGCCACTGGGGATATTACAACAATAACGGCGAGTCTTGTATTTGTGCGCCTGCGGGCAAGTGGGCTTTTAATGTGCTATATACATGTCCGGCCGGGTATTTCTGTACGGGGTGTAAATATGACCCCAGATATTCTGGCTATAACGGGTCTTATACGTGTCCGGCGGGATATACATCCAACGAAGGTGCAGGCAGTAGGGATGACTGTTACAGGTATATAGAGCCCGGGAAATACTGGAATGGAACAGGGGTTGAAACCTGTCCGGCGGGCTCGTATTGTCCTGGTGGAAACATGAGCTACGGAGAGAGCGGCAGCGCATGGGGAATACATACCTGTAGTGGTAGTTGGAGCTATGCGGGGGCATCGTCGTGTTCGCCTTGTCCGGTTGACCCATTGGATGGTGTTCATGGGGTTTGGAATGATACTAACACCAGTCCGTTTGGTTGTTGGAAGCCGGCCTCTACGGCATCAGGGCTTAATATTGGATTAAATGCACAAACAACAGGGACGGCAAATTGCTATTGGAATGGAACAAATTATGCGCTGGGTGGGGCAAATACACACGGATGTGATGCGTATAATATTACAGCCTGTGCCGCCGGATATTATTCGCCAAATCCAACGGGATATTGGGGCAGTCCGTGTATTCCGGTTGAATCAGGCTATTATTCGCCCGCAGGGAATGTGGAAAAAACGGCATGTACGACGCTGGGGGCGGGGTATACCGCATCCGACGGTGCGCGCAGTGCGAATACAAACTGCTACCAGGCATGTACCAAGGAATGCACACCGGGAGCCTGTGCGACGGGTGTAAACGCGTGCACGCATGCGAATACTACAACATCTGGCACCCAGCACTATCAAGGTGCGTGTACCGCAGCCGCGTCCAATTGCGCCCAGACGGTTACAAACTGTTCGGCTGGGTATTATAAAAATGGGAATTCTTGTCAGGCATGTAATACGCTGGGGGATAAAACGTATGGTGGCAGTGCGAACGCAAATTCCGCCGGCAGTGGTGTATGCTACAAGTCATGCGGGAACAGCTCTGTTTCAAATGGCTACATCCCGCCAAATTCCGGCACGGTATATTATCCCGCGGCATGTGCGTATAATTCCGCGAATACGGTTTGTAATTCCGGATATAATCTGACCGCGGGTAACGTATGTGCGCTAATCTGCGGGGCGGGGGTAACAAAAATCAGGACAGGTGATTTAGTAATTCCCTTGTATGCGTCGAAACAGACCGCGCCGGCGATACATGTAAATGTTGGAGGCAAGGTTTGCTATGGTAATTTGTCCGCGGGCAATGCCGCCGGTGTGCTAAATGTAAATATTGGTGGTGAAAAATATCACAGTGTTCGATAGAATATAAAAAAATCCCGGCGCAGGCCGGGATTTAAATACGCAAAAAAGCGCGCTGGATTGGCGCGCTGATTTTTTTTGTGCCACGGCACAGGCGACTTAGGCCATTTTCGCAACTTTCTTCGTCAGACGAGAAATTTTGCGAGCTGCACGCTTTTTCGGCATAACTTTGCCGGCCGCCTTCATGATTTTGCTTTCCGCTGCGCGGGCTGCCGCTGTGGCGGCTGCCTTGTCACCGGCTTCGATTGCAACAACTGCTTTCTTTGTTGCGGTCTTGACCGAGCTGCGACGTGCAGTATTGATGGCGTTCTTTTTTGCCGTTACCAAAATTCTTTTTTCAGATGACTTATGATTTGCCACGTTATTTTCCTTTTATTTAGCCATGTTTTTTGCTATTTTATAGAAAACAAACATAAAATCAAGGAAAAATAAAATGGTATCTATATTTGCTTTAATATGTTCTTATCTGTTGGGCAGTATTCCGATGGGGCTGCTGCTGACACGTATCGCGGGTAAGGGGGATTTGCGCAAAGTTGGCAGCGGAAATATTGGCGCCACAAACGTTATGCGTGTTGGGGGGCTGCGTCTGGCGGGGCTGACTTGGCTGTTGGATATGGCAAAAACCATCGCTGCGGTTTTTCTGGGTGTTGCGCTGGGCGGTGTGGGCCTGGGGGCGTGGTGTGGATTTGCCGCTGTTGTGGGGCATTGCTATCCTGTTTGGTTGCGCTTTAAGGGGGGCAAGGGGATTTCTTCACTGTTTGGGTTATTGCTGGCGATTAGTCCCGTGTCATTTTTAACATGCGCCGCCATGTGGCTGATTGTGGCATTGTCGTCTGGTTTCTCGTCGCTGGGGGCGGTTGTTGTTTTCTGTTTTATGCCGGTTTTGGGCTTTTGTATTTCAAATGTTGTCGGCTATGCGTTTTTGGCGGTTGGATTGCTATGCTTGTGGCGGCACAGGGAAAATATAAGTCGCCTGGTTCGCGGGACCGAGTCCAAAATTCAATGGAAATGGAAAAAATAAATAAAAAAGTGCGCAAATATGAAGCGCACTTTTTTATTTATGCTTTATTTTAGACCTATTTTATGATATAGTACCTTGTAAGATAAGTAGGGAAGAGAGTTATGAAAAAGTTCATGCCTTTTATTATTTTATGCGCCGCTGTATCGCCGGCAATGGCTTTGACGCCCGCGGGCCAGGGGCGTCGTGCGACTGCGAATCAAATGGTGGGCGGGCCGCGCGCAACGGCGTCGGTAAACCAGATAAATGCGATGGCATCAATGGCCTCTATGACCGTCGGCACAGATGCCAGTGTTAATAAACCCAGCATAAAAGTAGATAAGCCGGAGGCAACACTGCCGTCGGAGGAAGAAAAAAAGGACATGCGCGAAAAAGAAAAGGCTGCATGTATCAATAATAATATTGGTGTGGGCAATACATTTGTTTGGGCATCACGTTATAGTAATGTTAACAACTATGCCTCTATGGTCGAAGATGTTGAGGAACCGGAAAACAACACATGCTTTGTACGTGTTGAGATGAAGTCCGATGATGCCAAGGTAAGTGTTGCAGATATTCCGGCAAAATACTTTGAAATGGGTCAGACAATTACATGTGGCTCATGGGCGGATGAAAACGCACTGGAAAAGCGTATCTTAGATGCGAAGAAGTCTGCGCGTACATGGGGTACCGTTGGCGGTGCGGTTGGTGGCGCGGCGCTGGGTGTTGGGGCCATGGAATTGTTTGGAAATAAACTGATTGGCGGCAGCGTTCAGGGACAAAAAGCCCTTAAGGATAGCGAACTGCTGTATTCCCAGTTGGCGGTGCTAAAGAAAAATGACAAGGCCAAGTATGACCAGATTATGTCTCAGATAAAAAGTCTGAAGAGAGAATGCGATAACTGGCCTAATATCGGTGGTGGGGCCGAGCTGCCCTCGGAATGTATCCGTATAAACTACGATTATATATTAGGTCTGGATAGCGCATTGTAAAAATTCCCCCCCCCCTGTAAAAGGGGGATTTTTTATGAGAGTTGCATATTTTCCTTTTCTGGGTGGTGTGAATTTTTTTATACTTACTTTCATTATGAATGATTTATTTGAAAAACTGTTGGTTTTGCGGGCGCCGCGTATCGGCCCTGTGCGGTATGCGAAGTTAATCGCCGAATGCGGCAGCTGCAGCGCTGCGGTGGCGCGCCTGGGCCTGGGGCAGGGGCATATAGATATGGTGCGCCGTGAAATGGATGCGGCCGCCGCAAAGGGAATACATTATATATGTGATGATGACCCACACTACCCCGCGGCGATGCGTGCGGTTAAAAATCATCCGCCTGTTATTACGGCGCGTGGAAATTTAGAAACTTTGAACCGCCAGGCCGTCTCAATCGTGGGGACGCGTCATGCCACCGCGGCCGGTATGGGCTTTGTTCGTGATATGGCGCGTGAATTTGCCGCGCGCGGCGTTGTTGTTGCGTCTGGCATGGCAATGGGGACGGATACCGCGGCGCATTGCGGGGCACTGGCCGCGGGCGGGCGGGCCCAAACGATAGCGGTTTTAGCGGGTGGCGTCGATTATATATGGCCCCAGGAAAACGAATCGTTATATCGGCGAATCACCGAATGTGGTGTTGTAATTAGTGAGATGCCTGTTGGCTTTGTTCCGGGCCCCACAAATTTCGTGCAAAGAAACAGGTGGGTTGCGGCCCTGGGGGGAAAGCTGATTCTGGGGGAGGCCGATTTAAACTCTGGCAGTATGACAACCGCTCGATTCGCGGTGGAATATGGGCGCGAAATTTGGGCGATTCCGTCGCATCCGGCCGATGCCAGGGCCGCCGGGCCGAATTCGCTGATTGCGGGCGGGGTGGCAAAATTATGCAGTGGGATATCGGATTTTTTCCCAAACAATGCGAACAGCGATATAAAAGAAAAAAAGTCATCGCCTGAAAATATTCTTTTGGATGCAATTGGTACAATTGCGGTATCCGAATCTGTATTGGCAGACGTTGTCAAAAAATCTGTTTCGGAAATCAAACGTGATTTAGTCATCTTAGAATTGCAAGGTTTGGTTCGAAAAATAGACGGCGGATATGTTCGCGCATGAATCTAATCCTGTATATACAGTGTATATACAAGGCGCGGAAATCTGGCAAAAAAACGAATCGTTGTCAAAAAATAAATGTTCAAAAATTGTTCAACATTCGGTTGCAAATAGAATTTTATCTTATAACGTTACAGACGTATCCAACGATTGAGAGTATCAATCAAAACAAACGGCGAGAGAGAGTAAAAGTAGGGCAGACATAAACACTAAATTTGTATGAATCCGGTTAAGGATAAGTAAAATTTAGCGTTTATGTGCAGGTGGTTTTTACACTCTTGCGCAGCAGGAAACTCTTTTAGGGAAGGAAAGGAGAAACGGCATGCAGACAGCGGCAACAAAGAAAATGACAAACTTGGAAACAATCAAGGAGGCCATTGCCGCAAAAATCGATTCTGCTGCGTTTACATCTTGGATTTCCCCTCTTAATTTTGAAATTGCGGGTGCCGAATTGGTCCTGGGGGCCCAGAATCAGTTTTCGGCAGATTTTATAAGCAGTGTTTATTCAAATGTTTTGTCTGCTGTTGCGGCGGAATTTGGGTTGGGGTTGAATATCTGTGTTCGGGCCAATGCATGTGCGGCTGCGCCTATTGCAAATGACAATGCGGCGGTTATATATGCACCGGCGGCAGATGCCTTTGCTGCGCCCGTTGCAAATACGGCCGCGTTTGATGAATTTGTTGCATCTGATGAAAATGCTTTTGTGCTGTCTGCATGCAAAAAGGTTGCAGCGGGCGCGGTGTCTTTCTCGCCGTTGTTTATATATGGACCGGCCGGTAGCGGTAAGTCTCTGCTGGCTGGCTGCATCAAGGCGGCATGCGCAGGGCGCACCATTATGATGTCCGGCGGCCAGTTTGTTGCAGAATTCACACGCAGCCTGCATGACAAAAGTGTTTTTGCATTCAAAGACTACTGCCGCAACTGCGATACTTTTATTCTTGACGATGTTCAGGCTCTGTCCGGTAAGCGTGCATCCACAGACGAGTTTTTGCAGCTGGTTATGGACTTGCGCGCGGCAGGTAAAAACGTTGTTCTGACCGCATCCGGGGCACCGAATAACCTGACCGGTTTTGATCGTCGTGCGCAGTCTGTTTTGGCATCTGGCTTGGTTGCGGATATCGCGGCGCCGAATTCTAATGTAAAGCGCACAATGCTGCGTCGTGCCGGTGTGGCTGCAGATGTTGTTGACGCTATTTTGCCGCGTATGGCATCGGATGGTCATGTTATTGCCGGTGTTGTTACTAAAATCAAAACATATTCTGAACTTATGGGGGCGCCGGTTGATATGGATGTGGCGCAGCGCCTGCTGGCGGATACACTGCAAAAGGCCAAGACACCGATTGCAATGGTAAAATCCATGTGCGAAAAGCTGGGCGTTTCCTATGATGCGGTATGCGGTACGGGTCGTGCACGTGGCCTGGTTATGGCGCGTCAGACAATGATGGCGGTGTTAAAGGGTGCGACAACAATGTCCCTGACGGAAATAGGCCGCCTGGTGGGTGATCGTAATCATGCCACTGTTTTGTATGCGATTGCCCAGGTTGAAAAGGCAAAGAAAACAGACCTGGTATTGGCCGCCCAGATTGCCCAGATGATTTCCGAATATAAATAAACCACCACCCCAAATGGGGCGTGTGTTTTTTCTTGATTTGTATTTAGGGCGCCGTCGTGTTGAGAGAACATTTCCGCATCAGGAAAACGGTCCTTTTTTTTAGGCAGAAAATTGAATTTGGAAAAGGGCTGAAAATATGCTAAAATGTCTAAAAACAAGGCATAGATATATGCCTAATTAAACCACCGTTTTTCAGGCGGCGGTAATTTGGGGGAAAAATGAATATAAAACAGACACTTTGCGTATGTATTCTTTGTGTGTCAACTATATTACCAATAGCCGCAAAGGCTGGAACAAATGACGATATTACAAACGCCTGCTATCTGACCAGCAAATGCGGTGCAAAATCGTCTATAAAAAATTTGGCCGCGTTAATTGGCGCCAGACGGGGTGCATTGGCGGGTTTTGTCTCTCCGATTCCGGGTGGGATGATAATGGGCGGCTATGCCGGTTATGTTGTCGGTAGCAATTTGGGTGGAAAAATATCTGTCTCTTATGAGGCGAAAGAATACTTATATTTTGGAGATCAATGTTTAGAGTGTGACACATACCAAATAGGCGAGCATTATGAGTGCCCAAACGGGACAATTGTTACAAACGGCTCAGATGTTTTTAAATGTCGTACAGGTTTCACGGATGACGTGTGGGAAAAGTTCAGCCTGCCAATCTGCAGTGACAGCCCTATACAAGATAAACAGGCCACGGGGACAAAGGCGGAAATAAAAGCAACTGTAAGCAAGTCTCTGGATGGTGCATCCGGCGTAATCGTGGCAAGCGGTGATGCCTGTCTGTATATTACATGCGGAAATAGCGGTGAATATAACAGTGCGAAAAAAGAGTGTGTTTCTTCAAGCTGTAAGGATGCATATGTATCTTGTTTGGATTCTCAAACAAAAATGGGTGCCAAGAACTGTTATCGAAAGTGTCATTACGATAAGCAGGGCTCAACAACAATGATTGTTGAATGCGAAAGCACATTTTCCCCGGCAGAGGAAAATAAAGGTTGGAAAACACACGATGGTAAGCGTCTTTACGCAAAATGTGTAAAAAAGGCTGTTTCGGCTGTTGCCGTTGCCGTTGCGCCAGTGGTAACGAATCCGAATCCTGACTCCGGCCAGCCAGTCGCGGTTTATACGTGTGATGCAACGATAATGGCTACTATTGCAAACTGGAAGGTGGCCTGCGCTGAAAACAGTGAAATCATACAGCAGATTGCCCAGATAGATACATACTGTGCGTCGGCGGACAAAACACAAGAAGGATTTATGTCG